>Ga0209089_10000002_pt1 | contig 255061 bp, 283 predicted proteins | sample ArcticOcean_MG_C_FD_187431 | JGI IMG/M metagenome (GOLD analysis project Ga0209089, IMG submission 187431) | Marine microbial communities from western Arctic Ocean - ArcticOcean_MG_CB2_150 (SPAdes) (version 2) | ecosystem: Environmental > Aquatic > Marine > Oceanic | place: Arctic Ocean...
CAATACTCATTAAAAGTCTCCAGTAGGCTGTTCGTTATGTATATATTTATCATAACTTTTTAGTTTGACTCTGCGACATAATAGGCGAGTATTCGTTGCCACATGTTCTACTGCAACGCATTAGTTTTCCCCCGTTTAGGTCAGTATCCCAACTTTCTTCTAGTTTAGATGCAAACCATTCGTGGTTTAGTATATCATCCCAACTAGTTTGATGTAAATTATTAAATTTTGATCCGTATATGTTAAATACTTTTTTAATTGTATCTTTAACAATTGGATTGTTGCCTGGGTATACATCATTACTAATATAACAACACGGAAAGACTTGTCCATATGCATTAACGTATATCCGTTGGAAGTGGTCTTTATACAAGCAACTAATTTGTGCCGCATCAAAATAATTAGTTGCGGACCCATACTTTTCTTTTAATAGTTCAAATTTATCTATTTCGGTATTATAATATCGTTCGTCGGTTGTTGGTTCGATATAATATGCAAATTCTTGTGGAGTGCCAAGTGGTGTTCGATCATACACTGGCCACTTATCTGGACCTGCAGGACTATAATTAAACCGTGCAGTTTTTCGAATCCTAAATTGTTTGAAGCCCATTTTGTTTGCTAACTTTTCAGCGTCTTCAACTTGATGTTGATTATGTTTGAATACAATAAAATCCCAACGTGCTCTGCCTCCGGCACTTATAAATGCCTCAGCATTTTCCATTATAGTATCCCAATGTGTTTGCCTACGATAGATATGATTTGTATCCTCTAGGCCGTCAATACTAAAGATGCCTATATCATAATTTCTATAATGATCATCGTCAATTTTTTGTTGTAATAGTTTACCCAATTCATGCCACCAGTCTTTATTTCTTGTAGAAGCATTAGAGAAAAACTCTATAGTAGTATTGAAGTTTGTTTTAAGATATTGTATAGCATCTAAACTTTGCGGTGCTACTGCTGGATCTCCATGCGTACCACAAAACAAAACATTGCGTAAATTTTTAAAGCGTTTATCAAATACTTTTGGAATTAATATTCTGTCCCAGTCCTCTAGTTTTAAATCTGGCTTAGTTGCACCACCGAGTTGATTTCTTGCACACATGGGACAGGCCGCGTTACATCGACTAGAAATTTCAACGTGAAATTCTCTTACTGTGTCAAAGTCATGATACATTATTGTTGCCGCGGATCTATACTAATCTCATGAATATGTAAGTGTGCTGGCTGATCGATGACCCATTTAATATACCCTGCTACCTCACTAAGAGAAATTTTCTTTCGATCTGGATGTTGTTCTATAGCGTTTGGTGTTGGCATAGTACCAAACGAAATATATGTTGAACGGGTTATCATGTTAGGGTTCCATACTGACGATAATGAATATTCATGGCTTTGATTTTTTAATGCTTCTTTGTCGTGTGCATAATTACTTACTCTTCCTTTAGTAACTCTTTCAACAGTGCTACCAATGTTTATAATATGTATTGCATGTCGTTCTTCGTGGCATCTTTTAAATACAGCCTGCAATAAAAGTGTTTGATTAAATCTCCATAACGCACTACAATTAATAAACACATCATGATCCAATGCTATTTCTGCAACATCTGTTTGCACTTCTCTTTCGCATAAGTCGTGTCCTGATTCATTGCGTCCAATAAATGTAGCATCTGGGTAATGTTCATACAATGCACTTGCAACGCCATATCCTCTTTTACCTGTAATTAATATTTTCATTTCGGCCTCGTATGCTTTATAAGTTCATAAATGTCTGGAATTGCATCTTGCAATTTCTCATCTCGTATATCATCGAGTTTAGAATTTAGTTCCCAAAACTTTGGCATTAAGTCACTCCAATCTTCTTGATTCATTAGTGTTGAATATTGATCTAGTAATGCAACAGTTCTATCATATAATCGTTTCTTTTGATCTGGACCTCTATCTGTTTTTTGAAAAATAAGATCTTGAATATGAGGTTTGCAATCTTCGTAATACTGAGTAATTTCTTTCTTTGCTTCTAGCGGCAGTATCTTCATGTTAAGCCACTTAGGATGATGCAACGGATGGGCAGTAACTGGTGGCTTCCATGTTTCTACATTAAACCGATTAAATTTTTGTTCCAACACCCAGATAATCATATCTGGGAAGTGCCTAGCATTTAGAATACCAATAGTCGGAGCAAACCATAATTTATAATTGCCTTCGGCAGTATCTAATGCTTGTATGTTGCGTTCAATTATAGACCATTTAATAGGATGCCTTATATATTCTACAACACTTTTAACACCGTCTATTGAAGCACCAATTTGAATTTCTTTAAAGTGTTTCCATATATTCCAAGCACGATCTGGAATGTTTGTAATGTTACTGTTATGCTCTATAATGATATGATGTGCCTCACCTCTATCAATACATTTCTGTAAAAGTTCATATTGTTGATTTATCATTAACGGTTCGCCACCGACCATATGCAGGTGCTCAATGTTTGGCATGTTATCTTCAAGTTGCCACCATATAGAACTTTTTTCATACCATCCATATATATCATCAACTGGTTTGTATTTGCCTTTCTTATCCTTTGTTAACTTTACTAAGCCGCGTGTATCCTGATATGATTCCCCAAACATTTTAACTTGGTCCTCATACCACATACTACTATCAGTAGGGCCGCACATACGACATTTTAAGTTACATAAATTTCCAAATCGTAAATCATATAGTCTAGTTGGTATTGCTGTTGTATCAATGCTTCCGTCACTTGCTGTTATTTCCTTTGCAATCTCTTTATTAAAAACACTATATTTTTGTCCTGTGCTCCAGCGTTCGTTTTCATAACGCATACGACTACGAATGTCTGCCGCTTCTTCATTTTCACATCGTGTGCAAGCCTTAGGCCATTTGCCTTCTAGCATATCAAGCCTTGCTTGCTTCATCATTGGATTATTTCTTGCTTCGTTTAAGTTTGCATCTTGAGCATTGTAAACATCACCAACGTTATGAAAATCCCATTGATCAAAATATGTTAATGTTAATCGAGACTCTTCTATAATTTTATCTTTTGCTTTATATCGTTCTCGTATTTTTGATACCCATTTCTCAGTATCTTCAAATGTTCTCTTTGTTATTTCTGTTTCAAACTCGTAATCAGATTCGTTAAATACTTTTTGTTGTTCTGTTGTTATCTTATGGTAAGCCTCAGCATGATCAAGTGTTGTAAATAACATTTCTGAAACCATATGTTCTGGCAAAGTGTCATCGTAATACGTTACTCGAAACAATGCTGTTTTACTAACCCAAGCATTTTTAATCATTGAGCGGCCGCTATGGAATGAATCTGTAGACATATTGGTTGTTTGTTTTCCTGCTAACCTATTTTTAATATATAAAGCAGGGTCTGGATTATATTTAACTATAGTTCTAACATAATAATAAAATGGTTTACCTGGAACAGTCTTACGGATTAATCCTTGATCCTCTCCTACGTTTGCTTGACAACAGATACGCAAGTCACCGTTGTTACGGGTGCTTTGTGTTATCCACGGCATTGGACAAAAAGTTTCAGTCATACGATGTATCTCCTGGGAACAATGGTAGGTTAGTGCCTGGTGCCCTCTTTGGTATTTTACTATCTGCACTAGATACGCAACTATTACTAATACATTTTACTGGTTTGTCAAATAGTTTAAAACCAGTTTCAATTTGTCCTAATGGTACATCAGCACATGAGTAACTGCGCTTAATAGTTCCATCTGGTTCTCTTATAATAATGCTACGCATACCGCTTGAACATTCCCATCCTTTAAATTTGTTAAAATTAAAAGCATTAAACCTTTCTGCTTGATCCATATACCACTCTTTGTGTTTACTATCTTTAAATTCAATTTGAAAATGTTGTGGTACATTATCCTCATTAAAATTTTTATATATTGGATCCGGTGCCTTTAAAAAACTTGGTATTGGTCTACTAACATATTTATTCTTAGTTTCGGTGAAGGCCCGTTGAGGCATACCGTTGTGTAATTTTTCAAGCATCTCTTCTGTATATCCGTCTACTACTTTGCTTGCTGTAGGATCTGACTGCGGTTTAAGAGTAACGTTAATTCCGCGATCGTGAAAGTATAATGCGTTCTCATAATACATATCAAAGTTACTCGGAACCATTACCATATTAATTGTAACTTGTACATCGTGTTGCTGGCAAAAATCTAATTTGTCACCAAAGTCTGCTAACTTCTCTGGTGTGCTTAAATGCTCGACGTGTAGGCTTGCTGTAATACTTGCACGGTGAAACTTTGCCGCGTGTTGGACATAAGTTTCAAACCATTTCATATTACGTGAACAATTTGATGTCATGTGTGCGCTGGTATAATTTGTATTAGGAACATCATTAGCAAGGTGTTCCAAGATGTCTAGATACCCTGGATGAAATGTAGGTTCGCCGCCTGACAAACTAAAATGAAAACTATTAAACCCGTTGCCTCTTGCTTGTCGTTTAATCTCATCAACTGTTTTTAAACACAGTTCCGTGGGCCTGTGGTCCTTTCTATCTGACCTTGCATACGGCCAGCAGTAAGAACATTTATAATTACAAAAGCGTCCTAGTAGCCAAGAGACTGTAAACATATCTCGATATAACATACTACGTTGGCCAACTCTTACTAAATTATCAAATGGTATTTTAGTAAAGTCGTATTCGCTCCATTTTAAATCAGTCATTCCATCCCCAATTTAAATCACATCGATCACACTTACAACCTATACAATTACAACTTGGATGACCACAACGAGATGTTACTCTTTCCCCCATACCAGCATAAGCATGACATGGCGAATGGCCGCACTTTTTACATAAACCGGGCATGGTGTGTCGACTGTCTACAATTGCTTTAAGGTCTTGGTACTGAGATGTACGTGTTCTTTTATGATACGGTAATTTTTTTAAGTATTGCCGCAATTCTTTTTCTCGTTCCATAAAAGAAATTACAGTCATCGTTTCCATCCGGTCTCTTTCATAGCCAAGTTAAATTCAAGTTGCATATCTTTATATTCAAACTTACTAAAAGAATACCAGCGTTGTGAATAAAAACTACCCCAACCATCTGGTTCGTCCCCAACCTCTCCATTTTCAACTAGTATATATCTTTTGTTTTCTGTTTTGATCCATCGTATAGCATTCAACCCATCGGGCTTGGCCCACGATGCACCTATAAATTGTCCTGCTTTATCTACACCAAAATGAAATGTATCATAGATACTTTGTTTCTCAACCTGCGAAACTCGTAAATGTAATGCAACATGTTGATGTTCTGGATTATGTTCTGGATGAAAGAATACCCATATCCATCTAGGATGTGATAATTCAAATTCAGGAATAATATCATGAAGGAAATAATTACCTTCGGTTTTTATAGTATAAGCCATCTTAATCCCCTATAACAAATGTAATATCTTTGCCCGGCCCAACCTTGCTTGGTAAATCACCATACTTTTCGATATACCAATTAATAGCGCCTTTATACCAGTTCTCACTATTATGATGACCTAGTTTATTAAATTTCCAAATGTTATCGCTAGTAGCATCCATTGTTGCTATAACCCTGGCGGCCTCTTTTTGTAACTGGCGAGTTGTAAAATTCTCTATCATTTATACTACTTATCTTGTAAGAAATAAATATGCATATGCTATACAAATATACAGATGATCATATTATTCCAGAACACATAGGCACAAAACACGCCTTGCCACAAGACCTACTTAACTGGGTTAAGACCGATGCACAACCTAAACCATTTGAGTTTCGAGATGATTTAAAGACTGGATGGGACGTTTGTAACGAGACAATGTTAGGCCTCCCAGATATTGGTAACGCTTCTCCAAGTAGCGGATTAAACTATTTAGAGTTAGGATTACCATATAAAGTACCGTATGAAAAAATGTACGAAGAGGCACATTCTTTTAAAGAACATTATGTACCTCACAGGTCTTTGTATGAAGGACATGGCGGTTGGAAAAGTTTATGCATACATGGTCTTAGTGCTGTGCAAACACAATATCATGATCGATATGGGTTTAAAAAAGATGATGGTTCACCTATGGAGGATAAAGATGTTCCTTATATTTGGACTGATATTTGTAAATGGATGCCTACTATAGCAAAGTTTTTTCAAGAAACATTTACATATGAAACATTTGCTCGGGTAAGAATTATGCAACTCGAACCAGGCGGGTATATTTTCCCTCATACAGATTGGGATATGCATAAACTCGGACCTGTTAATTTAGCACTAAACAACCCTGACGGGTGTAAATTTTTTATGAGGGGACGCGGCGTAGTACCATTTAAACCGGGACAAGCAAATAAACTTGATATTGGATTTGAACATATTGTTTTTAATGATAGTGATGAATATCGCTATCATATGATTATACACGGTGGGCCCGGCAAACATTGGGGGCCGGTATTTCATGGCAGTTACCAAAAGTTATTACGACAATGCATTATTTAGAACAACCTATAAAAATACAATTCGAACTTAGTACAGTTTGCAATGCACTGTGCTTGGGTTGCGTTCGTACGGATTATAGTTTCAATGATTCTAAGTTTACTATTCCATCTAAAGTTTATATAGACATTAATACAATATTTGATTTGTTAAAAAGCAAAGCAATGGCATCTGTAAAAGTTTTAGAATTTTGTGGAACTATTGATGAGCCCTTAGTGTATCCACAGTTTTTAAAATTGTTAGAAGGTGCATATAAAATTAATCCAAATTATGATATTCATATTCATACAAACGGCGGAATACGTAATCCACAATATTTTACAAAGTTAGCAAACATACTAACAAAATTTTTTAAATATGATATGCTTTTTAGTTTAGATGGGTTAGAAGATACTAATCATTTATATAGACAAAATGTTAATTGGTCTAAATGTATGGAGAATGCTGAAGCATTTATAAACGCAGGAGGCGAACCATTATGGCAGTTTATTATTTTTGAATGGAACAAGCACCAAGTTGAAGATGCAAAAATACTTGCAACGCAAATGGGATTCAAACATTTTGTTTCAAGATATGATCGTAGTATTATTCAAGCAGAAAAACTTTCATTTGATGATATACAATTACGTAAACAAATAACAAAACCACTTACACAATATACACAGTCAAAAGAATTATATCAAAAAGTTAAAGACAAAATAGATAATACAATTTATTGTAATAATATGCATAAAGGAATGTATTTTATAAGTTATGATGCTAAACTTTGGCCATGTTGTTTTCTTCCAAACTCATTGTTACAAACAGATAAAACTACTGTAGATGAAATTAGAAAAAGGATTTTTGATAACTACGGGGAAGATTTTAATAGCCTGGATCATTATAGTGCAGATAAAATTTTACAACACGAATTTTATACTACTGATTTAGTTGAAAGTTGGAGTAATGAATTGGGTGTCGGAAAGAAAGATAAAATATTTAGATGTGTACAAACTTGCGCGAAGGGTAGTTTACCGATCGGGGATTTTAAATGGAAAAAATTAACAGAAAACAAATAGAAAAATTAATGAAAGAAAGTAATGTATTTTGCATTCTGCCATTTAAACATATATTATTACAGCCGCGCGGCACAGCAACGTTATGTTGTATGAATCCTGACGCAATTGCAAAGGATAATAAACCTATTCTTTGGGAAGAAGTTGATTTTGAAAAAGACTTATGGCAAGGCAAAACGTATCAGCGTATAAGAACAAATATGCTTAATGATGCAAAGTCATACGAATGTCGTAAATGTTATGAAATGGAAGATACCGGGTCAAAAAGTTATCGCAACGGCCAAAACTTTTTTGAATTGAATCATCCAGAAATTAACAATATTAATATTGAATCTGGTAATGATTTTAAACAACCAGTTGATTGGGATATAAGGCTTTCGCGTCTTTGTAATTTAATGTGTCGTATGTGTAATCAGGATGAAAGTAGTCAAATAGCAAAAGAAGCAGAGAATAATCCTAATGTAATTCCTGATTATAAACCTCGCCCAGACTTTAACTATGATGAAAAAGATGCAACATATATTTTAGAAGCATTGCCAAATATGAAACGATTAAAAATATTAGGTGGTGAACCAACACTCGATCCACAAGTACAACGTATTTTAGATGAGGCTATACGAATTGGAAGAACTGATCTGCGTTTAGACATTACATCAAATTTAACAAACGTAACTGATAAATGGTTAAACAGTTTAGGAAGATTCAATGAGGTACAATTACAGTTTAGTATAGATGGTGTAGGGAAGACTAATGAATATATACGCTGGCCATCTAAGTGGGCACAAGTAGAAGAAAATATAGAGAAGTACTTAACATTTAAAGCAAAAACTGATACGCGATGGTTTCTTAGTTTCCATCAGACAATTAGTATATACAATATTTTTGATTTTTGGAAAGTACACGAATGGGTCGAGTCTTTAAGAACAAAAGACAAATATAATAGAGTAGAGAAAATAACTCCTTGGCATACTTATATTTTACATTCTCCGAACGATTTAAATCCTAGGAATATATTAACAACCAAAAACAAGCAAGAAATTTTAAAAGAGTTTAATGTCTATAGACCAAACATTAACGATAAAAACGGGTTCATTGGAATACAAAGTATTATTACACTTTTAGAGGATCCATATCCATTTCCAAGCGAAGTAAAAACTTGTAAACATAGAACAGATGTTATTGATAAAATTAGAAACGCATATGTTAAAGATTATATTCCTGCGGTAGCAACAGTTTTAAATTCAGGATAAATGTCTAGAAAATTTGTATTATTGTGTTTATCGAGAACATTAATATAACTCCACATATTTTCTATGTTACCCGATAGATCTTCGCTGTTCATATAGTCAATAGCAAAATTACCATGTTGTTTAATTTTTTCTTTTTGCAATTCCTTTTCTTTATCATTCCATCCCTCCCACATTGGATCCGAATCAATTTGCATAAGGAAGGCCTTCCAATTTAATGTTGTAGTGTCTTTTAGTTTTTTTGGTAATATTTTTGGATTAATTGCGGCAGGGTATTGCACCATACTAGTATGAAACCAAGTATGTAAACTTGTAATATATTTGGCAATCTCTACCATCCGAGTTATATTGTATATACAAACTGTTATAGTTGTGTTTAAATTTAAATTAATCTTTGCTTGCTGTAATTTTTTAATATTGTTTTCAACTACATTTATATTCCCACCTGTTCGAAAATACTCGTATATCTCTGGATAGCCATCAATACTTACTCGTAGATCAATTTCTTTAAATGCTGGCCAGTAGTCTAGCACATTCCATTTTTTTAAATTTAATCTCGTTAAGTTACTATTATAACTGAGACGTATGCCTTTAGCATAAGGCATCATTTTTTCTAACATAATGTAATGTCTCTTCTGTTGTAGAGGCTCACCCCCAGCAATTAGTACCTCACATAAATGTGGGATAAGTTCCAAGAAATCTTGAAACCTTTCTTCCGGTAAGGAAATATGTTTTTCCTCTAATCGTGCGGCGCCGTGTGTATGAAAGAAATCTTTAATTTCATCCTCATGAAATGCCAGGTTTTCCCACTGACTGCTATATGTAGGACTGCAATGCCTACATCTGAGATTACACGTATTATCGAACCTAATCTCTATGGATTTCGGTGCGTACAACGCACTGTAGTCGTCTGTAACGCTGGTTAATATTTGATCGTAGTCCAAGCCGTAGGATTGTGCATAAACCTCGTTACAGCGCATTCTAGTGCTTTGTACACCGCTATTTTCAAAGTCCCAACAACTGCGACATCCGTCGGGTTTTTCACTGTTTGATAATGCCCTACGTAATTCACGGGTTTCGTTACTATTCCATATTTCTTGTAGGGTATTTGTCCTATAATCACCAATGCGATCAGGATAACGCCAACAAGCAGATACCTTACCTTCTTGTTTTATATTTTGATGTATAAATGGCATTATACAAAATGTTTTACTATCTTGCTTATTCATAATATTTCCGTGTTAAGATCGGCCGGGCCGAAGGTATTGTTACTTATTATATTTTTTAAAAGTGTAAACATATTCTTGTTTTGTTCTTCAGAAAAATGATTACTATGTGGTATTAATGGTTTGTTCCGTTTTGCTATAGTCATTAAAGGTGTTGTACCGCAAGGCCCGCTTGTAATTTTATATTTTTGTAAGGAAGTATCAAAACAAGGAAACCATATACATTTTTTCTTTTTCTTTAATATTAATTGGTCTATTTGCATTAGAATTCCTCTATGTGCCATTTTATGAAAATCAAAATTAATAAGTTCACGATAATAAATCTGAGATGCTTTTTGAATAGTTATAGGTGGCAAAGGATTTGGTATGTATTCGTTTTCAGCAATACCAATATTCATTGGTATATTAAGTCGATTTGCTAATCTATCTGGTTCGGTTATACAAAATATTATATAGTCAACAGTGTCAATGCACTTGATTAATTGTTGATAAGAATGAAATAAGCAATCTCCACCAACGCCGTGTTGTACGGCTGTCGCATTAAATTCTTCAAGAAGTAACACTGTCCATGTAGGATATCCTCTCCATGGGTCCCATGGTTCGCCCCGGTCTGCACAAAAACTATCGCCGCATAGTGCTATTTTCATTTAACATCTCCCACCATTCCGGAAACAATTTCTCATAATTTAAAGTTTTACGGGTTGCTTGTTTATATACTTCTTCTTGTTTTTTAACTTTGTCACAAAATGTAAAACTTCCAGTTGCCGGTTGATACATAAAGTTTGTTATTTCAGTTGGCAGATCTGTTAATTTATGTTTTATAGTATTAGGTAAGTTTCTTATATTTTGCCATGCTGGCTCGTGAAGATAGTTTATATATAAAAGTATATCCTTGTCCTCATAAAATTTTAAAGTCTTTGCCATGTCAAATATATTATAGATACTTACTAAAAAAGTTATGCCGACAAACGAAAACTTCTTTTTATTAAGCGAAAATTGATCGTCATGATATTTTTTATATCCCATAATGTTTTCTTCTGCTTCATTCCAATTGAGGCCTGTCCGTATATATTCAGCAAGTTTTCCGGTGCCATCCATACTAATAATTAATTCAACCTGTTTAAAATTACTCCATAAGTTTTTTTTATGATCGTCTATACCGATAGTTGCGTTTGTAATATAATCTAATGTAATATTTTTTGCATAGTTATTTTCTACACACCACTGTAGATAATCATAATGCTCATCAATTAATAAAGGCTCGCCACCTGTAAATGTAATATACTCTAGTTCTGGTGTGATGTCTTTTAGTTCCTGCCAAAACTTTTCTTCATATATAAAAGAAGATTCTTGTTGTTTATTTTTAACGTATTCCCGTTGTAACTTTTTTTGTAATTTGGGTTCTGTTTCCTTGATTGCTGTTATTGCATCTGCTTTAAGCCATTGGTTACTACTTCCTGAACTACAGGTTCGACATGTTAAATTACATTTTGCACCAAGTTTTAATTGTAACCAAATAGGTGCATCAAGGCGTGTTTTCAAATGCAAATATTTTTTAAAATCAGTATTTGCTCGTATACGAAAACTATGACTGCTACCTGAATCTTCAACCGCCCAACATCGGATGCAGGACGCCGGACGTTCATTATTTAGAAACTGATTACGTAACTTAACCATCCCGTCGCTTCCCCACGCATCGAGAATACCGCGTTCCATGTTTCCAATCTCGCCGCCGGCCCAGACACAACACGGATCAATTTTCCCGCGGGGCGTATTATTTAAATGTATAAACGGTGCAATGCAAAAATTATCTGTCATCTTGTATCTCATTAAACCATTTTTGTAATGATGGAATGTTTTGTAAAAACATGTTCATATCGGATCCTCGGATATCGTCAAGTTTTTTTAAATATTTGTAACTGTCTTGCCGGACCTTTTTTTGCGTTGTTGCTGATTTGTTCCAATATTCCGTTCCTCCTGGAACGTGTTTTGTTTTTTGTATGTGTAACCCAAATCTATCAAAATGATCAACAATATTTGGATGTAATAAATTTTTCCAATGATTTAACTTATTAAAATAATATTGTATCCATTCTTCTTTTATTTTAGGTGGTAATGCGTATGGACTTAATAAAAGAATTTTTGCACTAGCAGAGACTATTTGTATATCAATTGTGTCAATTTGTTTTTGTGCCAAATATTCAAACAACTCATCAAATCCAAATATACTAAAAATTGAAACGGCCATTTGTGGTAGGATGATTCTGTTATCATCATCTTTCCAAGCATTATGTAAAGTAGTATAGTTTCTTTTCCATTTGCTCCATTTTAGACCTGTGCGAAGATATTCGCCAGCAAGGCCACCAGCATCAATGCTTGCTTGAAAATAACAACGATGGAATTTTTTTGCAAGATCTTTTAATGCTTTCCCTTGATATTCAATTACACTTAAATTAGATTGATATCGTATTTCTACGTTTTTTGCATTATTGCTTTTAATTAAAGTGTCAAGAACTTCCCAATGTATTGGCAACAACAAAGGTTCGCCGCCTGCAAAGTTTATATCCACTAACCTTCCACTTTGTGCCGCTTGGATAAATTCTTTATTTAGAATCTCTTCTTCATATTTCTTTTTTGAAATCCAATCAATGTCGCTAAGTTTATCTTTATTATAATATACAATACCTTCGGCCGACATGTTATTTTCGATCGCCTCATTATAAATTGCTGAACTTTGAAATGGAGTACACATACGACATTTAAAATTACATTTAATGTTTGTTCTATAATCAAAACTAATAGGTTCAAATGTGGTTGTTCCGTCCTCTGATGTTTTTTCATAAATCTCATCGACAAAATCTATATAATTATCATTCCAGTAATCCTTATATACTTTTTTTACTCGTCGCTGTTCTGCAAAATTTATATTACAGTTGTCGCATTCTCTTAACATTTTACCTTTAAGCATGGCCCGCCGCATATTTTTTTGCTCGTCACAGTTAATCCATTCTTCAAGTGGGCGTTGAACATCCCACCTGTGACGATCGGATTGTTCATGAATATAGACAATACTGCAAGGAAATCTTTGGCCAGTTGAGTCGTAATATGCGTGTACCCAAGGTGCAGTACAAAAAGAATTTGGTAATTTATCTGGGCGTTCCATGCAAATATTTAGCGAGGCTAAATATTTGCATGACAAAGATTTTCCACGCATTTGTTACTTCGACTAATGATGATCTAGAAAGATTTTTTAATACACTCGAAATTTTTTATCGTAGATTTAATCCTGATAGAGAATTTAATTATGTCGATTTAAACTCGGGCCCATCTACCCCTATTTTACATTCAGATCCAAATCATATATTAGATATATTAGTTAACAAAGACAACAAAGATAGAAAAAAATATAATATTACTGTTGATTATGATTATGTAATTTTACATTGGACCGGCGCAACTATGCAAGGCCAAACAATTATTGCACAGGCTTTCCGTAATTATTTAAAGAAACTTGATAAAAATAAATTTCTTGTAATGGGACATATAATTGACGGAAAAGAACATAGCGTCGGAAGAAGTTGGAATTCAGGGTCTTATTATTTCTTATATCCAATTACTGTTGTTATTAATTTAAATCTTTATAAAGAATATGGTTGCCCTGATGTAGGCCAAGGAAAAGTTCGTAAGCACCTTTGGATAGCAAACAGGTCTGAAAAGAATGTACATGACAATTATACGCCTCTCTATTTAAATCCGTCCGACGGCACTACTGAAGAAAATACTAAAAGTTTTGGATGGAACTTAATACACGAAAGTTTAAAGAATGGTAAACCTGTACTAAATTTACCAATGGAATTAAGAAATAAAACAATTTTTACATATCCTGAAGATAAGCCTAAAAAGTTTATGAAAGCAATAGATCAAGTATGGGATATGCCTGTTCTTGATCAAGATAATCAAAAGAAATGGCTATTAGAAACTCTTGCATATAAATGGGGAGTGGCGGCCAGTTTTAACGGCAACATAACTGGTACAGTGTTTCTGTTTAATACAGAACATGCCATTTCTGATCCCGAGGCGTTTAAGTTTTATAACTGGGGATCAATGGATTGTTTTGCCGGGCCCGCATCTGGATTTAAAGATTTTGTTTTAGCATATAAAAAGTATAAAACATATGATCACCCAATTAAATTTATACACTTTGATATGAATTGGGAAACAATTAATTTAAAGAAACATATGTTATTATGGGACGGCGATAGAAACACATTTGAAAAACACACTAAAGCATATGAAAATTTTGAATACATTAGAACTGTTATGTGGCCTCGAGTTACTTTATGGCCGCAATATTTAAATGAGTTAATTGAACAATTTGATTCTGAGGAAGAATTTAAATCTCGTTGGCAAGAATATCAAAAACAAGAACATATATTTATAAGAGCGGATCTCCTTGAGGATCCGGATATAATAACTAACCACCTTAGATCTAAAAATACAGAAAGAGCAATACTTTGGGTTAGTGATATTTTCTTAGGTACTAATGAAATATCTCATGGCTTAGATAATTTAAAAAAGAAGTTTTTTAATTTAGTTGGTACTACATATGTAGCAAATAGTAATGTCCTAATTGATTATAAAGATTTTCAAGATCAGCCACAGTTTAATGAGATTAGTAATCTTTATGAAACATTATTAATAAAAGAAAATAAGTCCTTTTGTATCTATCCATGGATGCATGTACAATATAAACCCAACGGGCAACCAAAACCTTGTTGTCGATTTAATCTTGATGCGACCCATTATAACGAAATTGATAAATCTGAGTTTTGGGGAGACACAGTTTATTTACAAGAGCTCATGCCGTTAAATTCTGGAAAAATTACTCAAAACAAATACCCGGGCGTTAGGTTTGATGAGATGCCAGATTTATTAGAGAAGGGCGGAAATACTTCTGTCGACGATGCATTTAATAGTAACTTCTGGAATAAATTAAGAAAAAATATGTTAGCAGGTAAGCATATTCCTGGTTGTGAGAAATGTTATAAAGAAGATGCAGTTAGTATAGCACCAGGGCCCCGATTTAAAGATTTTGGAAATAGTATGCGCCTCAGTTCGTTGCGTGATTATAATATGAAGTATACTAAGTCTAATAGACAACTTATACATATGACTCCGCAAGTTCCTAAAGCGGTTTCATATCTCGAAGTAGGTTTTGGAAATTATTGTAACCTTGCTTGCCGATCATGTAGTAGTAATTTAAGTACAACTTGGCACGATGACGATGTAGCATTAGGAGGAAAATTTGGACACTGGGCGGCGCCAAAAGTTGAAGATGCTGATATTAAAATCTCAGACAACGGCCTAAGAAATTTACAAGAGATTAAATTTACAGGTGGTGAACCAATGATCCATCCTAATTTTGCAAAGTTTATAGAACGAATTGTTAAATTAGATGCTGCCAAACACATTAAATTAGAAATTTTTACAAACTGTAGTTATTTCCCAAGTAATAAAATAACTCAACATCTATCTGAGTTTAAACAAGTTGATTTATGTTTAAGCATAGACGGCGTTGGCATTGTCAACGAATATGCTCGCTATCCAAGCCAATGGTCAAAGGTTGATGACTCTGCTAGACGTTGGGTCGAAATAGAGGGAAAATATAACAATATTATTGTTCAAATAGCGCCAACTATTACAATGTATAATGTCATGTATATGGATCAACTTATTGATTGGTGGTATGATGTAAAAAGTATTAGGCCTATACAGGACGAAGACTATTCAATAATATTTAACTTTGCCGACAAGCCGGATTACCTAAACAAATTTTTATTTCCAAATTTAGAAAATTTAGTAGACAAATATATTGGTTACACAACTGATGAAAATATGCCTTCGGATTTAAAACAAAATGTGTCTAGGTTTATAACTCGTCTCAGATCATCTGAAAATGTTGATTCAACCTTACAAGAATTTTATGATTATAGTAAAGCCTTAGATAAAATAAGAAACCAGAGCTTTGAAAAAGATTTACCAGAGTTATTTGAAGTTATCGAGCCTCATATTAATCTAACAATTTAGACATCTCAGGAAACGTTTTACGGAAGTCAGTGCCACGTAATTGATCTAACTTAGTAATATATTCTTGGAACTCTGGCAAACGCTGAGACCAGTCTTCTGACTTTGCAAAATTAACCATGCCACGTAAGCGACTGATGCCATAACTTGCACTGCGCCAGTCATCAACAGTTACTTTTCCTTTGTGCCAAGACGGAACACCCTTCTCCCAATTTTCTTCCCACCATGGAATAAAATCTTCATACTTGCGTTCAAGTTCATCTTTAAACCATGCAGGTAAGATTTTAACATTAAGGTGAGGCGGATGATAAACAAAATGATAGTTAATGCCTCCAGCACCGAACGGCCACATGTTTATTTTCTTAAAGCCAAAGTTAAGTTTCCATTTTAGGAAATCTGGAATATAAAAAATGTTTAATGCTTGGACAGCACATGCAATTGTAACTTCGGTATTGTCACCGGTTTGTTCATCTAATATACGAAATACTTCTTCATTGCGAGCCCATTCGCTTGGGTAACGTATATAGTCATTACGATCGCCAATATCATCTACACTATAATGAAACCGTACTAATTTAAAATGCTTCCATAAGTCAAACAAATCATCTCGCCATTCGACACCATTGCTATTGTAACGTATTTCCATTTGATCTGCATAGCCCATTTCTATAACACGCTCAAGCAATTCATAATGTTCGTCAATAATTAATGGCTCGCCGCCTGCAAAGTACAGTTGTTTCATATGAGGAATTTGTTCGTATAATTGATCCCAAAATACAGGATTGTCTTTATGCCAATTGTATGTTGCATCATTTTGCCGGCCTTTGTTATTCCATTCCATTGTTTGTTTTAAATTTTTATTTTCAATTGTTGGATACAATGCTTGATGATCCGTCACCCATAATGAACTATCATGTGGCGAACACATTACACATTTAAGATTACACTTTGTACCAAAACGCATATCAATGTAACGTATCTTTGGAGGTGTGCTACCATCTTCATTTGTTTCTGCAAGTAGTGTATCTAAGTCTACTCGTTTCTCCCAATATGCAGTTTCCCACATGCGTTTACTATTATGTCCTGCATCTTCTTCCTTATAACATTTTAGACACGAAGGCGGCTTCTCGCCGTTAAGCATTTGCAGTCTAGTATTTTTCATGTAGTCATTATTCCAACTACTAAGGAAATCACTTGTATTAAGATTAGCAGGTTTACCGTCAGCACCTTTAAGTATACCGACTTCGCCTCCAAATTCTTTGTCGTTGGTGGCTCCTACACTTGATGCATTGGCCGTACAACATACACGCATATGGCCGTTTGGGCGTGTACTTAAATGCATCCATGGTAGAATACAGAATGTTTCTGAAGGGTGTTTACTCATGTTAATATTTATTCGTTTAAGAATTTTATTATTTCTTGCGGTAAGTGATTATAGTATTTTTGACCGTACATGTCATCAAATATATCAGTATATTCTTTTATTAATGAATGATAGGAATTATCCTGTTTTTGATTGTATATGTATTCTAAATCTTTGTACCATTGTGTTTCTTGATGATTGTGATAAAACGCTAATGCTTGGCCGATCAATAACTCTGGTGCAAATTTTAAATGAAGAATATGATAATGATGATTTTTATTATTAAGAGTAAAGAATCCAGTAAGATTAAAATCTATATTGAAGCCGCCGCCTCGAGGCAATAACTCATTATATAGTTCTTGTAATTTTGCATAATTAAATAAATTATAAAGCATACCCATAGGATTAAATTGAATTACAATTTTGTTTTCTAGTTGTCTTTCTTGTATGTATTTTTTTAAATATTGTAATCGCCTTTTTAAAATTTTGAAACTAAAAGGATAACGTATGTAATTATAAACATCATCGGTTCCATCAATACTAATTAACAATGTTATCTTCTTAAATTTTGAAATAATATCAAGTTTTTCTTTAATAAATTTTGTACCGTTGGTAGTTATTATTAACTCAATGTGTTCGCAGTCTTTAGTTTTAATTGCTGTTTTGAGAAGTTCATCTAAGTCATCGCTTAAGAACGGCTCGCCGCCCGATGTTTGTAATACTTGTAAATTTGGAAGTAAGAGTTTTAATTTTTCTAAATCATTTGGATTTGTTTTTGTTGTTTCGTTGCTTACAGATATTTGAAACTTTTTTAAATTATTAATATGATTACTTGCTGAAAGTACTTTATTAAAATGGCTACTAACAGTTGGTTGACACATTCGGCATGCCAAATTACATATATTTCCAAATTTCCAATTTATTCTTATTAATGTAGGAGAGTCGACCATCTCTTTAAATGATATATGGTTTAAATAATCATTGTTTATACCTGTCCGGATTGTTTTTTTCTTATCTAACGGACATTGTTGAATACAATTGTCAGGAAGGATATTTTGTTTTCCTATTTTATCTCTAATAGAGTTAAATTTAGGCATATGAAAATTACCAGTGATGTTGGTGCCGCGGGCATCGGTATCATTATTATTAAATTTTGTCATGGCCCATTTATCTAATCCATTTGCTGAACAACACAATGGACTACCTTGTAGACCGCCATTTGGAGAGTTATATATTTCTAAATGAATGTATGGATATATGCAAAAGGAAGAATGACTTTTTAAAAAATCAAGGTTTTCATTATAATAATCTGTTGACATATAAATATTTATATGTCCTTTGAAAAACCTAAACACGTTGAATATAAAAATAGAGCAGATACCGGTTCGCATAGTATAGCAAAAGCGAAACACGATACTATTCCTAATGATGAAACATGGCCTGAAGTTGGTTTACACGAATATCCACATTGGAAACAAACGTGGCAGGAGTCTTTTCAAATACAAGACTTTTTTACTGAGGATGAAGTTGAATGGTTTACAGACAGGATGTTTAGACATCATACCGATAGACGTATTAAGGACAGTGGCACTTTACATTTCTTTGACAATATGGGAGAGATAGTTGATCATTTCTTTGATAAGTTCCAAGAAATAATGCCAGAATTACAAAAAGGCGATATGTCTCATACAGGCAATTTTGTTTTTAGTACTAATCCATATAACGTACATATCGATACTGGAAGTAGGCATTATAGAGACCATGATCCAAATTATGTACCATACAAGCAAATTATTATACCTTTATGGGTTTCGCCAATGGGAGGTATGAGTGCTACCGCAGTTTATAAACAGAGAGCAATTAGTTATGGTACAAATTTTGTAAGGGGATTTAAAAAAGAGTTCCGCACAGATGTTTGGCGTAGTGTTAAAGATTATAGTATAGTACCTTTGTTTAATGTTGATGGTAGCCCTATAACAGATTTAGAAAAAGTATTTGACAAAGAAGTATATGATGATTGGTTAACAAATGTTCCATATGAAAGTTTGGCAGGGCTAAACGTAGAAGGTTTTTATAATTGGGACAGACGAAGTGTTATTGTGTTTGATAGGTGCTGTTTACATAGTGGAACTGATTTTACTAAATATGGAACAAAATCTAAAGCAGGACTAACTATAATGACAAACCGAATGGTTCCTAACTTATCCAGCAGTCCCAACCAGGAATGATATTATACACATCTTCATTTCTGTAATTATCCATCACTTTTGTAATTTTTATTAAAGACCGAATATGCTTTTCTCTATCCTTAATAGGTAATGCAACGTGTTCTAATATACCTTTCATTCTTTCCTTAATTTGCGTATTAACATCAGTCTCAGGCAAATGGTTCATGTAATTTTCAATATGATTAATTAATGTTTCTTTTTCTTTTTCTTTAATTAATCCAGGTTGAAAATATGATGGTGTATATAAAAGTGTAGGATAAAATTTTAATCTTTTGCGCTCATATGAATTAACCCAGGACCATAATCGAACAACATCGTGAAAGTTATAAAATTGAATAGTAGACGTTACCATGATCCAAGCATTAGTCGGAAGTATCTTTTCAAAGTTTTCTTTTATAGCATTCCAATTGCCTGGATGTCTTATATAGTTAAAAATATTTTCAGTGCCATCAATACTACATTCAAATGTAAATTGTTTAAATTCATCGACAATGTCAACAAATTTTTGTGGTATATTTGTCATATTAGTTGTTAACCGTACACGAATATCTTTTGCTTTTCCTAGTTCTACACATTTTTCTAATAATCGAAACACTCCAGGATGTAACGTGGGCTCACCTCCAGCAAATATAAGATGATCAACATTGTGTGCTAATTTGTCTATGTCTTTCCAAAATTCAGGATTTTCAAACCAATTGTCATCTTGCTGTGTACCAAAATATGTTTCTTTAAAATCTTTACCAAGTGTTGGATAATCTTTAATAAGATCTGTGTATTCTTTAACGTGCTGTGAACTATATTGAGTTCCACACATTCTACATTTTAAGTTACATAAATTACCTAAACGTAAATCTAAATAGATCGGCATGTCTGGTGTTAACGATATTTTATTTTGAAGATCGGCACCATAGCGGTCATAATAATATTCGTTTTCATTTATTCGTTTACTTTTTAAATTTATTGAATCCTCATAATAACATTGCTTACAATCTTTCACAGCCTGGCCGAGTATCATTTGTTCACGAACGCCGTTCATATAATCGCTATACCAAAAATCTCTAATACTATGTGTTTCTAAAGACGCTTCTTTATTATCTATTCTAATCGAATCAGACACTGGTACTTTACAACACAATCTAACCTTTCCATTTACACTAGTTGCAAAGTGTATAAAAGGAAGAACACAGAAAAATTTATTATCATCTTTTTTCATTTAGATGACTCCAACCAAATGGATCTTTGGTATATATTATTGGAAGAGGAAATCTATGAGTAAGATGATGCATAAAGTTATTAAATTTATTCCATATATATTGGTGATCATGTTTTAAAAATAAAGTCGGATAGAAGAATACATTACTAAACCAACAAGTAGCATTACCTGTAATTTTAATTTTTTCAAAATCATTAAAAAGATCAAGTTCTATAAATTTATAATTAAGTTGTCGTTGATAATTCCATAGACGAGCAAAAGGATTTGCGCCACCCCATCGAGCCAATTCTAATTGCCATTCTGCTTCTAATAGTTCTTTGTTAAAATTATCTGGTAATAAGTCTTGTTTAAAACCATAATTATTAATGAATGCAGGGTAATCATATCCGTCCCAAGTTTCGATAAGTTTTCGTTTAAATTTTAACATATAATTATTAAAATCATAATAATATATTGTAGTATTTCGCGTGTATGATCTCGAAAGTATCCAATTTGCTTTGAAACCAGTCGGCATACAATGTAATTCATCTAACACTCTGTAATCAAGTTCTATCTCGTCATATGGTTCACTATTAAAAAACCACGTAAATTTTTTATATGATATTTTTTTAATTGTCGTTAAATCGGGATCATGAATTAATAAATCCCGGCCGGTTTCTGGATCAACAAAATGTTCTATATATCGCTGATTTTCTTTTGGCCGACGTTTTGCATACGTAAAAAATTCTTTATTAATTGGAAAAATATTATTACCCAATAAAATCCTTTTGCAGTTAGATTTGTGTACATCTGGTATATCATCGAATGTTTTATTCATATTGCCAGGACAGTGATTTATAATATATGTATCATCGTCTCGTAGATAATTTACCCAGAATGTTTGTAATTCGGTCGGCCTTTCTAATTTTATATAAACAGTCATCATGGTAGTATCCTTTCGAGTTTTTCTAAAGATATAATATGATTAATATCAGACAGATTATATTTAGGATTATACTTTGGAATTTGTATATCAGACAGACACGCACAATGCCTTATAGTGCAATTTACTGGATTTATATTAAATTTCCACGTTGTATTAATATTTCCAAGTTTCATAACTTTACATTGGGCTCCGTAAATATCTCCGTTTGAATCAATCATAAATTTTCTTATGCCGGCAAAACATTTCCATCCTCGATAATCTAATTGATCTTTTTGTAATAAGTACTCAAGTCCTATTGGTATGCCTGTTTTAGGATGTGTATCTGAAAATGCCGCCCAACAGTCTACGCCGCGACGGTGCGGCGTCGGCCTCGACTGTAATTCTTTAATTATTTCTTCCTCGGCATCGTTATATTGTGTAACGGAATCGTCTCTAAGTAATACCCTTATCGGGGAAAAATAGCCTTCTAAATTATTATATGGCGATGGCAATTGTTCTATTTGTTTTCTTAAAGTAATAATTTTATTAAAAAAAGGTTTATCCATTAGAAGCAATAACGCAAAATTTATAGTATCTCTATGATCATATAATATTTTTGCATTTTCTATAAATTGTTTTATATTTGCTTGTTTGGCATGAAAACTAGCCAACACTCTGTTTACTCTTGTAAGATTTAATTCCTTCCAAAATCTTTTAGTACGAGATAGATTAGTAATAATACCCACGTATATGTTATCATATTTTGTTATAGTTTTTAGAAATATTTTCAAAGGTGGCCATTGAGTCGGCTCTCCTCCTTTGAGTTGCAAAAATATATTTACATCAGGATATTGTATTATTACTGCTTCTAGAAACAATATAAGTTTTTTATAGTCGCACCAGTTAGATGTTGCGCCATTAAATTGTGGCCCGCAATATGTACAAGCATAATTACAATGATTTGATAAGTCAAGATCAATTTGTATTAATCGTTTATAATTGGTTTCAATCCCAATATATTTTACAGTCATATAGATATTTATTTAAGTTTTCTAGTTGCCATATCGGCACCACAAAAACAAGAATAATAAGCACATCTAATTGGCTTTGTAGGCCAAGATATCTCACCAGGTTTTGTATAATTACCAATAATGTAATCCGGGTTACAATCCGATCCAACTTTAATATCACCGTTTGCTCGTATAAACAAACTGTCTAAACCAATATAACAGTCCCAGTCTCTCCAATGATTTGTATTATCAACTATTAACTGATTTATATTTTTTACAAGTGTTTCTTGGTTTGTTGTTGAATTTTTCCATTTCATTGTACGAGAAATAAAGTTACTATTTGTATGTTTTATATTATAGTTCCAATTTGTCATTATACTTTCTTGGACACTCGAATATGACATACGTTCAGGATATCCGAGCTTTTTTTGTAAAGGCTTCATTGAGACTGGAACATCGCATTTGTCATTTAAATAATTTGCTATCTCTATACACTTGTCCCACAAAGTAGTATACATTGCAACCATAACCGAGACAGCAATATTATGCTCTATTAATATGTTAATATTTTTACAAGTTGTTTCTAAATTTATCGATTCAGGATGACAACTTATTAAAACTTCATCCATATGTTTACAATTTTCTTTCCAATATCGAGGAGTTCGGCTGCCATTGGTATGAATACGAATTATAGTATTAGAGTCAAGTGTTTTAATTTTTTTAATGAATTGTGGTAACTTTGGCCAGGCTGTAGGTTCGCCGCCAAGTAAATTATATAAACGAAAATCTTTTAATTTATAATTGTCTTTGATTTGTAAAACAAGATTATCAATCTTATTAATATTTGCCCATGGAACTGTACCATCGTGTACAGCAGGATCACAATAACTACACGAAAAATTACAAGTATTTCCGAGGTCCCAGTCTATAAAAATATAATCAGGGCCAGGTTCAAAAACAAACTGATCGTATATTGATGCTATCATTATTCAAATTGGCTAGCAAATGGGTCAAACTCTGTACCACATTTCGCCGCACAGACACCAAACTTGCCTTCCTCTATACTATTTAACGACCAACTGCCTTCTATATCTTGTAATAAGCCGCCGTGTGTAACATCTTCTAACCGATTATTAATTACGTTAATACCTTCTTTTCCTCCGGCACGGTCAATAAAATCCCAAACTTGTTCAACTTTATAATCCTTATGCCACCACTTATACATACGTCCAGCAGTCCAACAACAAGGCATAAGTAATCCTTCAGCAGTTATAAAAATACTTTTTTCTTCTTTGGTTGCTACTTTGCAAGAGATTTTTGCGTCGTTATAGTAGTCCATCATACTACCGTATTGTTTAACTAGTTGTTCTTGTTTTGCTAATGCTCTATTTGTATATTTTTCTTCTGTTGGTTTTGTTAAGGTTTGTGTTTCCTCGCCTTTGCGATTTACTGCTTGGTGTTCTTGTTTTGCTTTATTTGTCATACTGCTAATAAAACGGCCGGACTTCTTTTTAGTAAATTTCTCAAAACCAATTTCATTTGCAAATGCTTCTGCTTGTTCTACTTGATGTTGGTTGTGTTCAAAGATTAAGAAATCCCAACGTGCTCTACCGCCAGCATTAATAAATGATCGCATACTGTGTTCGACTATTTCCCAATTTACATTTTGTCTATATAAATGATTTGTATCTTCTAATCCATCAACACTAAAAATAACTGTGCCCATGCGTCCATATATTTTAGCAAGACGTTGCCACCATTCTTCTTTTTGTGCTCCGGCATTTGTATTCATGCTCAACCACATTTTAGGATTGTGTTCTCTAAAATATTCAAATACTTCTAACGTATCTTTAGCAACAATTGGATCTCCTAGGTTGCCGCACATATACATTGTTTTTAATTGTTTAATAAACGGAACACTAAAAATCTTTTTACAATCTTCTAAACTAAGTTCAGCATCAGTCATATGCGGGTTATCATTTCCGCCATTCATATTGCGATCGCACATAGGACATGCCGCTTGGCAACGTTGTGTAATTTCTAAATGAACTGTATTAATTTCATCATACGTATACATATTTTAATCCCAATACATTTTATTATTTTTTTGATAAAAGTATTCCTGTTGCATCTCATACATATCTGTAAAATCTACACGATAATGAAATGTTTGTCCAGTATTTACTGAAACACTTATTTTAACATAGTCTGCTACTTCACATCGAGGCCTCGGCCCTCGTTTTTTCCATTGTACATGCCAGTGGTTACTATTAATTTTTAATTCAATGCCGCCGGCCACTTGCCAATTTTTAAGAAGATTTTCAAAATCTGCAATAGTAAATGTGTATGCATTGACCATATTATTAGTAACTTTAATATTAAAATTTACAATATTACGATCTTTAAACAAGTAAATTTTTAAAGGTGTTGTAAAAGATAGCATCAACGATATCCAATTAACATAAATCTATTATACTTATCTAAGTTTAATATACCATCATACATACAATCGGTCATCGGTGCCATTTCTTTAAATTGCTCAATGTTGTCAACACAGTTTACATGGTCATCGATTTCATAGTAATTATTAGTTTGTAAAATAACTAATGTACCTTTACTAATTTTGTTATACCATTCGCTAAAGTTTTCTATATGTTCACAACTGGTATTAATAACTGTATCAGGTTTGTCATATAATTCTCTTGCCTTGCCGTCTCGTCTATATGTATCATACGTGTGGCCGTCTTTATAATTAATATTATGAATATCTTCTGTTTGTGCTTTAAATTGCCAGTCGCTCATTACCATCGGCCGATTAATAGTTTCAGCAATCGGCCACACCTCGTCATCAATATCAAACGATCTTATTTTTGTAATTTTCATACCTGCTTCAAAAAGCATTAACGATAACGTTCCGTACCATCCAGCACATAGAAAAACAGTACCCAAGTCTACTGGTAAGTTTTCTAATTCTTTTATAAGCCATTTCTTACTTAAAATTTGTCCACGAGAGTAAGCATCTTGAATGTTTGCATCCGGAAATGTATTAATTACTCTACGTAATGTATCCAATAATACGGAGTCAACAAATAGTCCAATTACGTCAAACGTGTTTTTTAATCTAATATGTGCGTCGGCGTCTTCACCTTTGTTAATAACAAATTTTCTTATCAACGGTAATGTTCTATTTTCTGGATCAATTCGAGGTAGTACTCTAAATATAGAATGTATATTTTCTTCTGTAATTGATTTACGCAAATCCTCAAGTGGCACTGATAGTGGAATTAATTCCTTTTCTTGATACATTTCAATTACACGAAATATAGAATGTAAATTGTCTTCAACAATTGCTTTGCGTAAATCTTCTAAAGGAACATCCATTTCGTAATGTTCAAGTAATCTAAATAACGAATGTAAATTGTCTTCAAGAATAGTTTTACGTATGTCTTCGATTTCTGCAAGTTTTTCAATCTTTGCTTTACGCAAATCAGTTAGTTCGTTAGTAATACCGCATTGTGTAAAAACACGAAATATTGCTCGATGATTTTTTTCTGTAATTGCTTTTCTAAAATTTTCAATGTGAGAATCTTCTTCCGAAGCAGTTTGGTCAAAAATATTAAACACACGAAATACAGAATGTAAATTCTTTTCCATAACTGCTTTACGAAAGTCGTCAATATTTTCATGTTGTATTGCAATAGCATCAGCAACTCTAAAAATACTACTTAAATCGTCATCAAGAGTTGCCCGGCGTAAGTCTGCTAATACAGGTTCCTTGTCTGCATATAATAATTCAAATCTGTCTAATAGTTCATGTGTATGCATTTGCTTCTTCGTTCCTCATATTAAATTTTTCTTCTAACCATTTAAAGTCATTAATTTTATCTAATGCCTCAGTGTCTCCTTGACTTTTCTCTCCGTGTTTCCTTCCGTCTTTTGCGCCTAGTACCGCCCAAGCACCAAATGGTCCTTCGCCTTTAGTACACCAAATTTCTAAATGCTCTAATACCTTAGGGTCATTAGCACTATCATAATAACCTTCTGGATCTTTAATTGTCTTAGATGCTAACTTTGCACACTCTCTAAATCCGCTTTTATATGCTGTGAAAGCATCAGCATTTATGTATGTTGAATTACTAGTTTCGGGCATCGCTTTAAACTTACCTGATACACTAGTAGTAAAATCAATATGCCAGTCTATTGCGGCACGTAATGGCCCACGTGGAAATAATTTTACTCCGCCGTATCCATATACTAATCCATTAATTGGATTCTCACAACGCCAAACGTGTACGCATTCCGTTTGTTTTACACCATCCCAATATTCTAACTTTGGACTAGGACGATATGAAAAGTCAAAATCATCTTTAAGTATTGCGTCGGCATCGACAACATAAAACATTGTTGTTAATGCTTGCCTAGCACACTCTTTATGTCCATTAAAAATACCTTTAATATTTTGTACACGCTTTGCCCACGGAAATCTTTCTTGTAGTTTTTTAAATGTCTCGTTGGCAAATGGTTCGTAATAACTTAAATGAAAAATATCTAACATAATTTTTTGCACATATTATAAAACTCTGTATATTCAGGAAATGTTTTTAAGAAATTAGTTCCTTTTCTTTTATCGTATTCGTCAAAGTATTTTACAAAATCCATCCTTTGTACTCTTAATACTTCTGTTGGTGTTGATCTATCAAACCAACTTAAGATTCGTTTAAATCCGCTTCGCTCAAATGCTGTAAATCCAGGTGCGCCTCGGGCGCCTGCATTTTCTTCCATATAGTTAATACTTTCCTCGATTTTGCTTCTAAACGAATTATCCAAAGTTTTAATACTTAAAAATTCAGGATGGCGCAAATATGGCGTACTAATTTGAAGTTGAGGAAATCCGTCTTCCCATGGTAATTCAAATCGACGTCGGTCTACTTCCTTTAAAAAATCAGTAAAACTTGTGACGCTTAATGCATTATATGTACACATAAATGTAATTTTAAGTTTAGGAATTTCATGTAAAAGCCTATCAATATTGCTCCAAAATTTATTATAGTTTAATCCAAATCGTATATATTCTGCTTTAGATCCAACGGCCTCTAAACTTGTATATAATCTTACGTCATCGAGTTTTTCACAGGTTTGTTTTATAAGGTTAATATATTCATTAAAATTTTTATCTGGAACACACAGGTTTGAATTAATTGCTAATTCTAAATCGCGCCGCGGGTTGTTATTAATTTCTTTTAAAACTTTAAATGTATTTTTGTTTAATAATGGTTCGCCACCTGTAATTCGAAAAGTATGTAAATTTTGATATAAGTCAGGCCACCATTTCCAAAATGCTTCAACGTAAGGATTATGCTCTCGTTCTGGAATTGGTCGAGTACCCTTGACATCGAGATGTTCTAAATTACCAAACTTTAATGAAGTAGGATAAGGCCCATATGTTTCGGATTCTTCCATCCATTGACTACTAATATTAGGATAACAATACATGCATTTAAAGTTACAAACATTTCCAAAACTAATTTCCATATACCTTGGATAGTGATCGTAATCCCAAGGTTTGTTTACGGCATCATCAAATCCAGGCATTGCCCAATCTGCTTCACTTTTAAAATGGCGATCACTAAAATGGTCGCCATCGCTGTCTTCAATATTCCAACAATATCCACATTCTTCCGGGCGTTTACCATCAAGCATTTCTCTTCTACGTTCTTTTTTAAAGTTTGTATTATGTAATGCTGATGGATTAGTTTTTAATTCTTCCAATGGTATTTTATGTGTTCCAGGATGATGGCAACTATGTGTATGTCCATTTTGTAAATGTACTGTAACTTGATACCATTTGGCTAAGCAAAAACTATTGCTAACCGAATTAAGTTTTTCTCTTACTTCTTCAGTTGTCATCGCACTAACAATCCTTCTACTCGTGGAGGATTAATATAAACACGTTTAAAAAACTTACTTGCATCAGCATTAATTTCGCCTAATTGCATTCCAATATCGTTTCTTAATATATTACCAACCTCAATAATTTTTTCATTAATATTATCTTCATTAATGTTTGGTTCTATTTCTTCATCAAAGTATTTTTTAAACCATTCATAATCTCGAACATTATGTATATCAAATGTTGTATCTAAATTAGTAAGTTTGCAACCAAGCCTTGTTCCGTATATTGCCCAGTTACCATTTTTTACATCTGCTCCAATACAACACCATATAAGTAATCGTGTATAATTTTTATGCCAAATCATTCTTTCAAACGCACCCGGCTCTGGCTTTACTTTTTTTCCTTCTGCTAGTGACATTTTAACACCTTCGCGGAAGCCTGCTCTAAATGCTTGATACGGACTGCCGTTGGGATAATTTGTTGAGTAGATATCATTCATTTGTTTATAATCTAAATCCCAACAAAAATCAATAGCAGATGTTTCTGCTTCTGCATTCTCATGTGTTTTCATTACTAGTGTTGGTGCTTTCGGCCAAAGTTTTATTCCTCCATTACCATACACTAGACCATTAATAATATTTTCACTACTCCAACTCCAAATTGCTTTTTTGTGTAAATCAGGATCTATTTCTAATGTTTGATCCCAAAACTTTTCGTTAACAATATTGTCGCCGTCTATAGTAATAAATCTATCTGTTTTACTTGCCTTTGCACACGCCTTGTGAGCACTATCAAATCCTTTAACTCCGTGTGTGCGTCGCGCCCACGGAATTTTATTAACTAGATCTGCATAGTTTTTTTCAGCATTAGGTTCATCAAAACTAATATAAAAAACATCAAATTCATTTAGACTTTGTTGTGCCATTTTGTAATCCTTGCGCGATAACACATAATATCTCATACATAAATGTTGCTCCAACCATTGCTGTGTTACCGGTTTGATCCCATGGTGGAGAAACTTCAACAACATCGCCACCTATTAAATTCTTTCCGCTTAGGTGTCTAATTATATTTAACGCTTCGCGTGTAGTTAGTCCACCTATTTCTGGTGTTCCAGTACCCGGAGCATAAACAGGATCTAATCCGTCAACATCGAATGTTACATATGTTGGACCAGTACCAATTACTCTGTCTATCTCATATTTAACATAATCTAATCCTTTCTCCTCAAATTCATCCATAGTTATAACTCGCATACCAACGTCATAACTAAACTTCCATAAGTCAGGGTCATTAAGAGCGCCGCGTATACCAATTTGTATACAGCGTTTTGGATCGAGTAGCCCTTCATTAACTGCATTACTAAAAGGTGCACCGTGATGAAATTTGCTTCCTAAATGGCCTTCGCTTGTATCACAATGTGCATCAATGTGTACCATACCAACTGGTCTATGACTAGCAATGCCCCGTAATACTGGCAACGAAACACTATGATCGCCACCGCACGATACTGGAATAATGCCCGAGTGATGAATTTCTGTAAATTTTTTGGACATTATATTTAATGCTTCTTCGATATCAAATGGCTTGTCAGGCCATACGTCTCCAATATCATAAATTCGTAAATCGTTAAATGGATTAACACCGGTAGTTGTATTAACCATACGCATCAATGATGATGCATCTCTAACGGCCCTTGGCCCGTGTCTAGCACCTGGTCGGTTTGTAACGGCGCCGTCATATGGTATACCTACTAGACCAATGTCGACATCGTTGTAGTCGTCTTTATACGGCGCTCGCATAAATGTAGCAATATCAAGAAATCTTGGTTGCGAAATTTTATCTTCTATCTTCATAGCAATAGTCCTCATAAACTCTTTTTGTATAGATACTAATATCTAGATCTTGTTCGTACTCAACTTTAATATCTTGTTTAATAAAATCTGCAACATTGATACTAATATGCTTCTTTAAAAAATGTGGATCATCTTTTGAAGTAATAAAAAATTCTAATGTATTTACTCCATTGATTGTTATATCAGATGCATCGCCTAACAGATTTTCTCTCTTTTCTGCATTTAATTTAAAATGCAAAGAATTATTCTTATGTATAATTTTAACATCAAACTGGCCTGTTGTCAATGGTTCAATTTTGTATAATTTATCATCAAGCGTTTGTATAGAAATTACACTAGTTTTCTTTTTTTCTATTGCAATCTTTCCTGTTTTTCGATTTTCTACAATTTGATATTCGGAAGTTCTCATACTTCCATCCATAAAACCAATAGCATCTTCTCTAGAAAAAACTGTATAACGATAAGGTGAGGTTGGATCTTTTCTGCCAGAGACGGATACAATTTGTTTCTGATTATCAAAATATATATAAAAATCAGCCATTATAAGCATTCTCCAATTTATTTACAATGTCATCTGTTAGCCATTCTTTAATATGATAATGGAATGGATAATACTGTTGATAGTTGCCAATTTTTAATTTACAATCGTTAGTAAAATGTGTAGGAATATATTTTGTCCAATCTTCATCAATTAAATTATTAAAATTTTGTATACGAGATTTCATATGTATAAATGTTGGTACTTCTAATGGTGATGTACAATCTGTTGTTATGTCTAAAATTTTCATTGCTAATGCATAAGCAACATCAGCACTTAACCAAGTAGGACGAGTTGCGTCTAAATATTTTCCATAATACTGTTTCCAGTCTTTCATAATAATGTGTGTTAGTTTTGCTAAATCCCACATTTCTTTTTCGCCTGTTTTAAAATACATAAATGCTGTATAAATGTTTGGCAAGTTATTACTAACAAACGTTTTTCTATAATAATTGGATGTTATAAGTTCATTGCGAAATGTACGTACTTGCGTTGTTGCCCAAACAGGCTTATGTTTTAATAACTCCCACCAATTACTATAATCACTTAAAAATAGCATATCAGCATCTAATATTATAGTTTCTTTATATGGGGTGCAATACACATACTTCCATTTGTTATTAATTTTCCATTCATTTTCATCAGCATCGTCACCCCATGGCAATTCAATAACATGGTCAAATATCCATCTTTGTTTCCCTGTAACTAAATGTTCTTCAGATCCTGGTAATGCAATGCTAACATTATTAATTTTTTTCTGTGTTAATTTAATACTTAAAGCAAGAGCATATGCCATACGTATATAATCATACTTGTTATTATTTTGTGTTATTATAAAATAGCCACGTTCGTTCATGAGTATAACTCTACAATTGAATCATAATTATCTAGTATTGTTTTTTTGTTTAAAAAATGTATATTAGTATGTTTTACTGAATTAACTATGTACTCATTTAACCGTTCAGGTTTTGAAATTTTAACTTTAACTTTATTAATGCCGTTAAATTGAATGATTTCATCTTCTGCTTTTGCTGTAACAATTTTTTTAGTTGGTAATGACGGAATGTCGGCTGTTGTGTTTTCGGTAAAGCCGTTTAACATATGCCGAGCAATACTAGCCGAAAAATCATTACGATATAAATTACCTTCAAGTTCATACACTTGTCTATAATAAAGGTAGTTGTCGTGAACGTGTTTCATTAATGTAAAGAATGTTTCGGCCAGTTTTGTTTTTTTAAAATAAATTGCAGTTGCCCATGCCATATTAATACCACCAGCATTAAGACGATCGTTTTCAATAAATTCGTTAGCATATAATGGTTGTATTTGTGTATTCATCATTAATGAGTTTACATTTCCCCAAATAGCATTTAACCGGTTATTCATTATTAAATAATCTGCATCAAGAACTAATGTTTCGTCAAATGGTGATAAATGAAAAGCATCCCAACGTAACCCGTTATTGAATGATAACGTTTCATTGTAATCTCTGTAATGTCGTGTAGTAGAGGATACAGTTTCAGTTGTTTTAGAAATAATATGCACAGGAACATCCATATTATATTCGATCATTAATTTATTTGCATTTGCAATTTTTTCGTAATCGATCTTTTCGTTGTTAAATGCAAAGATTAATATTCCTTTAGACATCTGCTATCTTTTTTAAATCCCGCTCATTTCTAATTTTTTGCCAGTCATTCCAATAATCTTGTACTGTTTCAATATAACATGACAGTAACATATTTTTAAACTCTTGTAAGTTTTCAATAAGAATTGGATTATTATGAATATCTAGTATAGGTGATTGTTCGTAACCTGAATCGATTAAGTCGCCAATAAATGCAATAAGTCCGTGGTCGGCTGTAAACGTGCCGCCGTTTAAATGACAGGTCAGGCGCTCTTCGATTTGTGCTATTAATAAATGTTTTTGATTTACAATTGTTGTTCTAAAATTAATAAAGTCATATGCTTTTTCTAAATCAGACATAAAAAACCCCCTGGTATAATTACTTATCCAGGGGGTCAATTATGGTTTATAATTTTAATTAAAATTATGATTGACTAAATGATCCAGCACTGTATGATGGTGCGTCACTATTAATGTAAGTACCAGTCGCTCTGAACGAATCGACACCTGAAGTCAAAGTACCATCAACTGAATCGAAGAAACCATTTGAGTGGCCATCAGTCCAGGTTATTGTCCAAGTATAAATTGTCTTAGCGGCATTTGATGCACATTGAACTTTATAGTTATTGGCTGAATACGAACCAGAGGGACTTGCTTGTGTAAACATAGTCCTTGTTGTACCAGCATTAACTACAACGTCATCAAAACTGTCACCAGTAGTACCACCACTACCTGTTTGAGTAGTAGTGTTAACTTTTACTGCAACAACTCCAACAGCAGTACCTAATGCGGTCCATGCTGTATTTTGAGAGTTAGACGAGCCGCCTGAACGACTAAAGTCAAATCTCATTTCACCACCTTGGTTAAAGAAAAACCTTGCGGCGTCATAACTTGCAAAAGTTTGTGTAAAACTCTGTGTAGTTGATGCGGTCCATGTTGCTGAACCAGATTTATTATTAACTGCGGCTAGTGTCATGTTACTTGCATCAGCAAGTAATTTATTATTTCTAATTTCAGTAATGGCGGCCGCCAATTGGCCATCCGCTGTAACTGTATCGCCTGCTGTTCGCGGGCCTGCACTAACACTACCACCTAATGTAATACTTGAACCCTGATGACCAGCACATCTGTGGATCATCATGTATAAGTTATTCCATTGAGCGGCAGTAATTGAATTACCGGCTGAAACTTCTGCTTGTAGCAAAGTTTCGCCATATCCGAAAATTAACGTTCCAGCAGTGACACTACCTGAGTAGTTATCTTCAAAGATGTCTTCGACATCATTATGAAATGTATTAAAATCGGCTGCTAAAATCGTATTACCGGCAGAGTACGTCATATTTTTTCTCCTGGACTACCCCCATTTCGACGCGGGGATAACCGTCACTCGATTACGCACCAGTAACTGGTACGATTACCCACGTTTATTATAGTGTCTGAGGTTCCACACTTGTTATAGTAATATTTATCAATATATAGTGTAGTCACAAAAAAAGCCGACATAAATGCCGACTCTTTTCTAGCATAAAAGTTTTATGCTCGCGCTTGGATATACGCTTCTACTAAACCTATTCCGTCTGTCTCTTTAGTTTCTAAAGCACGACCAACGACGCCCCACATGTATGCGTCACTATTTGTGTCTTTGCAATGCCTAATAAAATCTTGACGTAATGCTTGTGCAACGCCTTCAACTTCGCTTGCAATTAAACGATCGCCTTTATTAACCCTACCTACAACTTTAACATCTAATCTACCACTCAAAGCAACGTATGGGTGTGTAGTACTTGTACCTGCTGTAGAATTCATTTTAAGTGCTGGATCTTTTGAAACAACACCAAAAACATTTGTTGAGCAAAAAGTTTTAGTTTTTGTAACTTCGTTTACTCCGCCGATTTCAACCAATGTACCTGCTTCTAATACCTCATCAGTATGGAAACGTTCTGCAATATCAGCATATACCGCTGTCATGCCTGTTGAGGCAGTTAATGTAGCACATTGAAAGTCTGCATCTGTGTGAGTTGTACCATCTGCTGAAGTTGTTGCTCTCCACTTGTCCGATGATTCTTCCCAAACAAAGTATGCATCTGTAGCACCACGCTCTGCCTGTATGCCGATGTATGTTGCTGAAGCGCCGGAGTTACCCGATGCTAGTTGCATAATGTTATCTTCAATTGAAACAGTTGTTGTATTAACAGTTGTTGTAGTACCATTAATTGTTAAATTACCTGACATTATAACATCGTTACTAAATGTTTTAATACCAGCAACTGTTTGATTGCCTGAAGTAGAAACATAACCTGCCGCACTAACACCACCTAAAGAAGCGGAGTCAGTTGCATTAGCGGCTGTACCACTAATACTAATGGCGTAAGTACCAGTTAATCTTCCTGATGGAACTGTGCCTGATGCTAAGTTACCAGCATTAGTATAGAACGTCGAGGCGTTACCATTTAGTTGCGTTGAATTTGTTGCAGTTGAAGCATTACCAGTTAAATCACCTATAAAGGTTGTACTGTAAATATTTGCAAAACGTGCGCTACCTGAACCGATATTGTGCGAGTTATCGGAATTAGGTAATGAATTACCATCAGTTTTAACAAATGTTGCAACTGCTGAATTAGTAAAGTTTGCATAATCTAAGTAATAACTTGGTAATTGTCCGCCTAATTTAATTGAATCAGACGATTGGTTAACAGTAGCATCTGTATATGCTGTATTAACATTCATACCTCTTGTAAGTTTACTATTATTAGCAAGACTTGCATCAGTGTCAGTTGCTCCATGAACCGCTGTAACAAGATCTTGTTCGCCTTGCCCTGACGGTTCTGTTGCTTTAAACCAAAATGTTTCTTGTGCCCAAACAGCAATAATCATATCTGCTGTAATAGTTGCAGTTGGTAATGCTGGATCTCTAACAACCATTGCTACAACTGTTTTAATATCAGTTGAATCTGTACTTGTAATATCAGTAGTTGATGTTACTTTAACAAACTCTAGTTTTGCACCGTAATCACCTGGTGTAGTTGCGTTAATAAACGCTGATCCACTTTTAACTTTTAATTGTTTTTGACCTGTATCAAAGAACAAGTCTCCCTCTAGTGAAGATGCTGGCTCACTTGCTGACACCGTCACTCCTAATCTTTTAAACGAATTTGCATCGCCTGCTGTACCGCAAACTTTAAGCATATTCTCACTCTTGTCGTACCATAATTGGCCTTTAAGTGGGTTTGCAGGAGCAGATGTTTTTGCAAAATTTTCAGTTAAATATACAAAATTGCTCGCAACTAACGCACCATAGCCGCTATAGTTTTTACCTAGAAGAGTAAGAGAACTTGCAGTTGTATCTACAGTACCCGGGGAAACATTTGTTAAAAAGTTTCCATCGAATGTATTAATTGTATATGTCATTTTTCCTCTCTTAACTCATTTGTATTCGTAGTGTATACACTACTTCAATTATTCTATTTAATGATTTTTGTACAGGATGAAAAATTACGTGTGTTAACATAAAACACTTCGATGCAAAGTCAGTATGAGTGGCTGAGGCTGTTGCATCACCTACTATTTCATTACCTGTTGATGGATCTAAACTAAACAATCCTAATTCATCAAACACAAAATCAGTATCATCAGCATTGCCAGCACTATTATCAAAATCTTGTTGTGTACTTGGCTCGCCAAAATCTAATGTACAAGTTACTTTAATATCTGTATAACTTGTTGTACTTTTTGTTACTTCAATTTTGTTTGTTGAGGTAGCAATATTACTTGGTGCCAAATCATCAACAACTTTAAAATATTTTAAAGTATGTAAACTTGACACAGGAGTAACATCTGGTGCTTCAGAAACATTTGTTGTTTTATATGTAATTGTTCCTAAAGCATTGACACTTGAACCACCGGTGCCAAATCCCATATAATGGATATCATAATTGGCTTTTCCTGCTAAACTTTGTGCAAGAAAGTGCGCCATATTACCGTAATGAATTGCATTACGCTTGTTAACCAGTTCAATAGGCTTCTCTTCATCTGTAATATCACGTATTAAGATGTGCCCCTGCATTTGAACTCCGCCAATATCATCAATTGGTTGCTCTTGTTCTGTTTTTTTAATTTCTTTTTCCATCATGTCGCTCATTCTATAAGTATTTATCAACGATAATTATATTAGTATATTATGTTAATGCAGTACCTTTATTGTCCCGCAAAAATCTTGCTTCGGAACTTCCCGAATTGGTTAACCCGTATGTATTATGTGGTGCCCACATAGTTTCGTAATTGCCAGTCATTGTATTAATACTTGTAATGCCATATATATTTGTGCCAGTTGTGTGTGATTCATCTGATGTAGTTACTGTGCCGCGGCGGCAGTCTAATAGTTTATTATTTGCTACATCAACATCAAAATATTCAATTCTTTCGGTGCCAATAAACACCACTCCCGGAGTAGCAAAACCTTTGTTGTATGAATCTGCAACCGGCATTGGTAATTTTGTTACATCGGTAACTTGTATTTCTGTGCCACCTTTAGTTAAATTACTTGTAAGTGTTGTACTTGTTTCGTCGCCAAGAGCATAAATTCTCTTTTCTGCATTAGCATCATAATATTGTCTCCAACTAAGTGCTAAATCAAAGTAGTTTGTACCAGGTGCTGTAACTGTTGCTGATGTAATCTTACCAGCATCAGCACCAGTACCAATTGTAGCAGTTGCAGTACAACCGCTTGGCAATGGGCTTACTGATGTAGCATAAGATCCGCTTATTACAACATTAACACTAGTATATCCTGCACCAGGATCGGTTATAGTAATTCCTGTAACTCCGCCGCCAGAGACTGTAGCATAACCGCTTGCTGATCTAGTAAATGTACCAGCAAATTTTACAGAAACAGCATGAGTCTGCGTAGTAATTTGTAATCCTTCCTTAGGAGCAATTGGGATAAACTCTTCTGGATGTTGTTCGTATTGTGGCCGTTGAAATCCTTTACTATCCCGGTCGTTTCTATCTGTTGATACATTTGATAAGTACCTATCTTGTACTGGAATATCCTCAGTAATTGTTGGTGGTGCTTCTGTTAGATAATTTTCGATAAGTGGTCTTCCATAATATTTTGTACCTATAATATATGGATATGCACTAGCACCCAAATCATCAACTGTAATATAATATGCATATACACCGCTTGGATATTCTGGTGTAATTGCACTACGACCATTATACTGATCTAAATTGCCTAAGCCATTTACGTATTCATAATCTTCTATATACTTTCCATCATAGTTACCTGATGGAACAGATTCACTACCAATAGCAGTTCTTGTACCAGATTTTAATCTATAACTAGATCGCATACGTTGTATTTCGCCAGTACCGTTGGTATTTGTAAAACTACGTGGCCCATAAATTGGAACACCGTCAAACGCATATCCTAGTAATGGACTATGTGCATATGATGAATCATCATACATTGCTTTTGGATTTTGATGATAATGATATCGATTAGTTTCATCGGCATGACCGTATTCGTCATCAATACCAGTTTCGGTTGTAACTGCATTCTCATGCCATATGTCTTCATTTAAATATGTACTAGTACTTTTTGGATTAAAAAATACAACACCATTTCGTGCGATCGCTATTGCACCCATCGGCACTACTTCTTTATCTGCTGTAATTGGTACTACAACTTCTAATGGAATTTTCCAAAGTGCATTTTGATTTTTTACTGTGTTTGGATTATTTGCATTTGGGAACGGTCCATATTTGTGATCTGGCAGGCCGCTGGCCTGGACATAAATGTATTTTGTACTATACTTAACTGTTTCAATACCTGCACGGGTTGCTAAATCAAATATATGCCAGCCTACTTTATCCCCAGATATTAATTTTTCTGAACTATAATTATTAAACTCACTGTAATTTATATCTAAGTTGCCGCCTTCGTCCCAGGATCGAACAGGAACATCTTGGCCTGTTTTGGCGTCATGTTCATGATGATCCCAAACGTCGCTGTCCCATCCCCAGGTATCTGCTTCAGGACCAACAATTGCAGTGGTGAACCGTGATGAATCTTCTATTTGAAGTTTTAAATCACTATTTAAACTGCCATTAACATCATATAATTTTTCTCTTATTGCGGTTAACCCATTCTCATATCTGTTGATAAAGATATTAATTTTATTTTGTGCTTCGCTCGCTTTGCCTGGTGCTGGTTCTGTACCAAAAGGCGCAATATCATCCGGGCCTGCACGCAATACTGAGTTTTGATCATAATCATATCTTGCAACAGCCTCGCTAATTGTAAGATTCATTCCTGTATAATACGTATCAGTTTGTTCAATTTTGCTTGTTAAATGTTCATATGTTAATGATGCTAATGAGTTCAATCCATTGCTTACAATAATATAATGGTTTGCAATATCAGTATCAACTGTTAATTTAAAATTAACTAATGTTTTTATAATACCGCTAATTCCGCCGGCGCCATCGCCTCTGTTTAAGGAATATTTAAGAATTCGATGTAAAGCGCCGCCAATTTGTGTAGCACTTGATACACCAACACCCGAAGCACTAACAATTGATTGTAATAGGTCAACTTCTCTTTCTCGTTCTGTTTTTATAAATGTACGGCGCACTGGACGAGAATCAACACCAGCAATTGTACCAACACCAGAAGTATATGTTTTAGGTTCTTCCATAGTTGGATGAATTCTATCAAAATGCATTTTAATAGTTGTTGCACGAATTTTATTTGTATTATTTTTATTTGCAAAATAATCTGAATATATACCAGATTGTAATGTAGGCAAATGATCAATAATACTTGTTTGTAATGGTATAACAGTATTAGCAGTTCCAAAAATACCCAATATATCTTTATATGGTGGATTGTCAAAGTCTGTTGAATGAGTCTTTGCTGGATCCAACTTAATACTTTTTACACCAGTAAGTGATCGAATCTTCGATGAATAAGGTTTTACCTCATTAATATATTCTTGTGTATTTGGTAATAAGTCAACCTTCCATTTATCTTTTTGTGCTATATCATTTTCAGTAACAGTTGTTGTTGCATAGGTTGATTTAAATATCCAATCAATTTCGGATTGTTCTGAAAGAACATAATTAATCATATTAAAAATAGTTTCATTTTTATAAACATACCAATCGGCAATAAACACGTTATTGAATAATGCATTAATAATAGTACGCAATTCAGTTGATTGTGTTATTGTTAAATCATCTGTGTATATAGTTGTTGCAAATTGTCTTGTTGCTTTTTCTGAGGCAATTGCTATCCAAGAAGTTAAAATACCCCAACCAGCAAACTGATATAATTTCCATCTATTACTACCTGCATTAATTACTTTTACAATATCGCCCATAACCATATTTGTTAATGCATTGCGTTCTGTAACTGTATTAACAGTATATTTAACAACGGCAGTGTCAGTATTCCAATGTGTATTTGTAGTAATGCCTTCGTCACTAGTAACGCTTTCTTTTACTCCATACCAGTCTTCTGTTGTAATTAAAGATGAACTAATACTAGCATCCCATGCTATTCTTTCATCGTCTAACGCTAATGGTGCTAGTTTTATATTAAGAAATGTTACTAGTTCTTTTCTAGCCTTTTTAACATCTTTAAACCACGTTTGTCTAGGCCTTGTTAAAGTACCATATTTTTCAATATCATTTAAAATAGTTGAATCTGGTATTACTAATCCTGTAATATCATAACCAGTTATACTATCAATAAACTTATTAATAAATTGTGGTGGAACAGAACTACGAGGATCACCAGGCCTAATTAAGGTCCATTGTTTATGAACATTGCCTTCGGTTGGTTTTGTATTATATCGTAATTGTAATACCGAATCTTCAATGGTTAGCAAATGATCAATATTATTAACAATCATTGCCCCGCCACTTCGCTTGTAACCAATACGCAACGAATCATTAATTGTTGGTGCAGACATTAAGATAATTGTGTTTATTTTACCATCTGTGTTTGCCATACCCATGGCCCAGTTAACTTTAACACCATTTATTGTTACAGAAGCAATTTCGGTTGCCAACACTGTAAGTCCAATTGTTTGTGTTGTATTTGTATTAGTAATTGCAATTTCTTCAGTCCATTCATAATTATGACTAATTGGTGCATACCAAGATAATCCTTGTTTTGTTGGATTAGTAATATAATTTCTAACATCAATTGCACTGCGCGATCTAAAGTCGACTCCTGGTATATCTGTTTTATCTTTAACCCAGAAGAAATATGTTGTTATAAACATATTAATACTATCATTCCAAACTTCTAATTCACAGTATCTTTCTTCGTTCATTACTGTGCCGGTACCGGTGTACAATGCTGGAGTAATGCTACTCGATACCCATTCGTAAATGTCAATAGAAGAACCAGGAAATAATTGTCCCCATTGTTCTCTACGATATCGATTTTCACCTAGTTCGGCATTTATAAATCGTACTGTTGATAAGTCCCACCAGATTAAGCCAACTTGTTTTTCTCCCCAAAGATCATCGGTATCATAAGCAAACTCAGTAGCAGTGCTTTCAGTAAAGTTATATCGTGCTGGATCGCGTTCTAATTTATATTGTATTTCTGTATCTGCTAAACCACTTATAATTCCTTTAGGTGGGTCAATTATTTGTAATGTTGCATCAACAGTGTGTTCAGTTTTATCATATAGTTTAGCAACATTAAATAATTTTGAATTGATTGGTTTCTCTTCTTGTCTATATGTGTTAAACCACGTATCAAAACTCGTAATATCTTTATAAGTTGCCGATACTGTTAATCCAGAACCAGCAGTAGTACCAATTACTGCTACACTAGCAGATGATGGTTGATATTTTACATCGCCAATGTTTGAAATAGTTATTGCTGAAATCGATCCTGCTAAAGTAGCAGTTGCGGCCGCCAACGAGCCGCCGCCTCCACTAAAACTAATAGTTGGTGCAGTATCATATCCAGTACCTCCGTCAATAATAGTAACAGAGTTAACAATACCAGATAGCGTTGCTGTTGCTGTGGCTGTTACTAACGAAGTACAACCAGAACCATTTATTGGCGCTGAAATTTTTATTTCAGGAGTTACTTGGAAACTGCCTGGATCCGTAACATCCAATGATTTGACACTCCAATTTAAATCAACTTGGCATCCAGATCCTGTACCGCCAGTTGGTTGGTTATTAATTAATGTTGTTGGTAAAACAGTATAATCACCGTGATAAGTATAAAAATCCATTACCTCACTAATAGCAGTAATTGTTCCACTGCCGTCGACGGTCTCGACGTGAAATTGTGCCGCTTCGGAAAACGTGGCGCCAATATTATTAATTGTAAGAAGATCGCCGCCGCCTAAAAAGCCGCCGCCAGTATATCCTGTACCACCATTTTTAAGATAAATGCCACTACATACCAGGCCAGCGCCTGCATGACTAAGTTCCATATGCGGTGTAGTTACGGCAACAATATCAAAAGTGCCAGGACCGCGGGTAACCGTTATTTTGCCTGCTGTTGCTTGTGCAAATGTTACAGTTAATTGATTTTCATTAACAAAATTAATTATTGGGTAATCGTAATTTCCTTTAATATTATAATATTTTGTAGCATCAATTGATGCAGTATAATCTGTAGAAACAATGTTGCTACCCAGCGTTGTAACATCAACATTACTTAACTTTTTACCTAAGTTATGATTTACAGTCCAAACTGTCGCGGCCGTGTTAGTGTGTATATGCGTTCCATTATTTGTTCCCTTATCGCAAACAACGTACCCTGATTTTTGAACACCAGTTGGAAATATAACTTTTACATTATTTGCATCTGTGTGTTCAATAATTGGATGATCAAGTCGTCCAATAGCACTAGTATCATCATCATATATAATATCTATTGTACAAAATTGAGTACCTAAGTTATGTGTAACATTCCAAATATTTGCAGAATTTTGTAATGAACTTACAAATTCAGATTTAATTATATCTATGCTTCCAATAGTAACTGTGGAACCCCAATCAACAGTTAAATTATTTGCATCAACAAATGTTATGATTGGTGCATTATATATTGTACCGGCTAATTTGCTAGTGAGAGAATCAACAGATAGTTCAAGATTTAAAAGTTTTTGTCCTAAACCGTGTTTGATTTCCCACAATTTTCCACTGTATGATGGGGATGATGAAACTTCAACAGTTGGCACTTGTTGATAGCCAAGGCCTTTATTGGTAACAGTAATATCAGTAATTGCTGAGGATAATACTGCTTGCCCTACTGCCTCAGTATCAAATCCACCACCAGTAAATATTACTGCTGGAGGACTGCTATATCCCTGTCCTTTGTTTGTTATAGCGATTGATTTAATTTTATAATCAATTGCACTAATTGAAAACGAAGGTGAAGTTACAGTGTTTCCAACGTCGGTAGCATATGAAAGCGGTATACCAATATCGGCCGCTACATAATTAGTGCCGCCGGAACTAACGGTAAGTGCATTAATGCCAAAATGTGTTAATGTATCTAAATGTTGACTTGTTACCCAACCGTTGGGCTTATTATCTATATAGACAAAATCATTTAAATTATAAAATGATTTATTAGTTTGAACATTTGCAAATGCATTTTCTTTTGTTCTAAAGTTACGTTTATGCCACCAAAGAATATTTGATGCACTTTGCGATGTATCTTCAATAATTGCTGGAATAGTAAATTTACCTTTCTTTTCAATAGTGAAAGAAATATTAAATTCACCAGATGTAAACGGGTTTCCTGAGACAGATTTTAATGTAATATTCCCGGCCGGCACAGAAAATAATTTCTCAGTTCCATAATATTTGTCAACGTATCCGACCATTGATGTTAGAATACTACCATCGTCGACTGTATCCCCTAATTTAATTTGTATAGGAGCCATTGCACTTGTAATATCTAATGTGATTTCTTTAATATAATCTCTATCAGCACTAACAATATCGTAGAATGATAGAGAACTAACATTTGATTTAGTAGTAACAGCATTAGTTATTTTATTAGTTATAATTGCATCGCCGTTTACTATTTTAACATTATAAATGTGTGTTTCTGATATTAAAGAAACTACATAACCACCATCAATTTCTGCATTAGATCCATCTAATTTTTTCACATCTTTGAGTATAATAACGTCACCATTATTAAAGTTATGTTGAGATATAGCACTAGATGTAATTGATATTGTTTGGGACGACATTCCAACGCCTGCAAGACCAGTACCGCCAATTGTTAATGCAGTACCGTTATATTCTAGTTTTAATAGTCCGCCGGCAGTTTTACTTGCAAGAAAATCTTCTTGAGTTATACCACCATTAAGATCAATAACAATTGTATCTATTGTAATTTGACTAGTATCTACTGTTTGTTTTTCAAAGCCGTTTTTGTCTGTAAACAACAACCTATCTAATGCTTGGCCGACACCTTCTTTAACTTCAAGTCGGTTTGTTGTTGATTTTAATTTTAATCTAGTATCACTAATTTTTGTAATAGTTAAATTTGGAACATCGGCGGCTATAATTGCCGCTAGTATTTCAGTAATGGTTATATCATTATAATATGTGCCTTCTTCTATACCAAGAGAACGCAATGTTCCTTCGTGGAGTGGTGGATCATATAGTGTTAATATTCCGCCAGTATCTTTTTGTATGCGTAGTATATTGTTATGTGCTGACGCAGTAACGTTGGCCACGCCGCTAGTAATTGTTGATACAATAGCGGCTAAGTCATCACTTTGAGCTAAAGTAATCGGTGTTCCATCAACATTAATTTGAAGTAATGTTGCAGTTGCACTTATTGCTGGATTAACTGTTGTACCAATTACAACAACTGGTCGATCAGTAGGAGTACTATTAAAGATTACTTCAGTGCCAGCACCTGATGTTGTAGTATTAACATAAATCGAATCATTAACTGCAATCGACGTAACATCTGTTTTTAATTCGAGAGTTAATTCTGGTATAGCATCTGGGTCGTCAACTGACGCCGCTTCGGCTGTAGAAAGTGCAACAGTAGTTTTTGTTCCTGCGTCGTTATCAAATGTAACTTCAAATGTATCACCAATTTTTGTTGTTGGTGTTATTAGTGTTCCAACTATTGTTGGAACCGCTTGGCCTGTAATATTAACTATTGCTGTTGTTATCGAGCCGTCTATCCGTTCAATAATCTCAGGTTTTAATCCGCTATCAACTAATTTATGTACAGAGAATTCATTATTTGGGCCTCTTGCAATATGTGCAGTTGAACCTACTGTTGGTTCAGTTGTTGCATTAACATTAGTATTTAAACCTGCTAATGTAGTATTGTCATATGCTCGATATGTAATATCATCTTTATGTACATATCCCGCAGTTGGTAATGCAGTTATTTCTGTAGTACCAATAGTATTCTTTGGCCAAACTTCCATTACTGGTGTTTTTGGCTTTCGTAACCACCGCGTATCGTTTGTATGGTTAAGTTGTATAACATCGTCATTTAATGAATCAACCGATGTACTTTCATAAGTGAATTCAATCAATGGATTCTGTACCTTAACATCCGTTGCCTTAATTAATATTTCATTATCTGTGGTAATTCGTGTTGCACCAAAGTCACTTAGTTTAAGTGCAAACTCTTCATATAATGTAAGTGCATCTTCATTAGTAATATTTGTATTACGAAGAAGACTTTTAATACTTTGGTTAGATCCTTTTTGTCGAATAAATCCTTTATAAAATTCATACGAAATATCATCATTGCCAGTAATGTTTGTTAAATAATCTCTTGGTTGATATCCTGTTAAATGTCTGGCCGAATCTCGTTGTGCTTTAGATACAACAGCATCAGTAGTGTTATGAAATTTTCTATAATCATTAGCAACAGTATTAAAGTTTGGAAGAATAGTATCATTTTGAATAATATATCCACCAGACTCAACTTTACCGGTCCAGTCATTTGTTTTAACAGCACTAAGTTTTAATTTTTCTTGGCGTAATCGAAACACTGGGTCATAAATTAAATCATTAAATCCTGTTTTGTTTTCAAAAAACATAACGTGTTCAGATTTGAACGTATTAACTTTTAATCCATAGATACCTATTCCAGATACTGTGCTAACTGAAAATGTATCTGCTTCTCTTTTAATATTTAAATTAGAAGCAGGAATATAGCCACCATTTTTATCAAGAATAGAATAAGTTCCATTAATAATTTCGTTGATGCTACTAATGCGTCCAAGTGATGTTGAATCTAATTTAATTTTATGTGCTGATGGACTTAATGCAATAAACGCTCCATCATCCCAGGTTGTTAATTGAGCCCAAAATATAAATTCTTTACCAGCGTGTTTCCAATCTAAAATAGTTTCTGCATCAATGTCCCACTCATCAAATATAAATCCAACCGCAGTTAAATATCGTTGATAACTAATTAAGAAATCAAACACCTCTTGTACATTGCTAAATTCAAATCCGTATTCAACTTCGGCAACTACATCATAATGTGTAGTATATTCTTCTACTCGAACTTCTTCAGTATCAACTGAATTGCTAGGGCCAGTAGTAACACTTGGTATAATTCTAAATACGGGATTAAATGGATCATATCCAAATACTTTATATCCCGTACTTGTAACTTCGATAATTACTCCACTATATGATCTAACGCCTTCGCTGGCACTATTATAAATTGCAACAGATTTATCTTCTATTGGAATAAAAATACTATCCGAATCCCGTGTAGTGCTATACGAATCTGCTTGTATAGTAATGTTATTATTACTAATAAAGCCACCTGTTTTATAACCAAGATTTACTCCGGCTGTTTTTATGTCATTAGCAAAGCCAACATCATAACTTATTCCTTGATCTAATAATAAATTATAAATCCATTGCTGATATCCAAAAACATATTCTTTTGTTGTGCTAGTATCAGTAAGTCCTAATTGATGAAATCTTAGTTCACTAATTTTCTTTCTTTTACTTGTATCCTCAAATAAAATTTGTGCCTTTTGTGCTTTGGCCCTTTTTAAATTTAATGTATCCCAATTCTTAGTTGCCCATTCTGCTGGGCGAGTTAAGAATGCTAATTTATTAATAATAAATGGCCATACAGGGTTTAATCTTATACTAAATTCTGCAGGCCCATAATCGCCGTTGCGCCATGGGTCATCTCTATGTGGGCCATATGGAACAGTATATCCTGATGCAGTAATTTGTACTGCTGGATCGCCAAAAATGCCTGATTGTACTGGATCTTTAAGTGTACCATATCCATCAACGGGAATATAATTACTTAAACCTGTTCGCTTAAATGGGTTATTAGTTAAGTAACTACTATCTGTAAAGTTTTCTCTAGCACCTGCTCTAATAATACCATTCTCTAAATCAGACCATAATGCAGTGTTGGTTTCAAGTGTAGTACCATATTGTGCATCCCACCACGATGGTTTAGAAGCAAAACCAAGCATCTCCCATGGGTGTGTATGTGGTCTATGTGTATCATAATAATACAAATAAATTCCACGCCATGCACCGGGTACTTCTTTGCCGTCTCTATCTGCTTCAGTAGCATAATTCCAAGTAAATGGTGAACTGCCATCATAGTCACGATGTGTAAATGTATCAACTTTGTTTTCAACACTCCAACGTTGATATATTGGTTCCATTATTCTATTATATTCAAATAAACTATAATCATTATCTCTAAATTTGCCTGGAACATATTCGTATTGATTTAGTTCTGGCATATAATCCTCAGAAATAAATTTGTCTGGAATAGCATTATAAATTCTTTTTTCAAGTTCTAATAAACAGTCATCCTTGTAATCACCATACATTAAAGTACGAGATCCATCATGGCCGACTATAAAGTTTTTAGTGCCATTAAAATATGTATTATCACCTTCGGCTTTTGGACGATATACTTGATACATTCCCAACATACTTGGTGTTGACGGAACAAAAGAATTTTGTATATTTTCAAATTCTCGTATTTGAATTTTATCATCTTTTTGTACACCATCTGTAAAAATAATACGTGTAACTGTAGTACCAGAACTAGTAATGGTTGTAGCAAATTTATAATCAGATACTTGATTTAGTAAACTATAATTAGTTTCAATATTATTCTTTTTGTATATGTAAATAATTTTTGTACGATCATTAACACCTGTGATTGATAACAATGATGATAAATCAATATGATCAGCATTAAATGGTACAGTTACATCTGTTTTTATAAAGTTATCTCCAAATGCAAATGCTTTTGTTTCTTGAAATACTTTTAAATTACTTCTTGTTGAATACATATCCAGTAGGATAGTATCTACAAATACATCTATAGGTGTAGTTAAATGCTTTGTTACTAAAAATTCTGCTCTTTGTAAAAATTTATTTTTAAAATTTACATATTGTCGTTGATTAAATCTTATCGAATCTAAAATATGAAACGATTCATGATTAGCAAGTAACCCCATAAGAGGTAACATAGAACTTTCATGTTGTAGTATTTTTAATCCTAAACTCAAATCTTTTTTGCTGTCTCGATAATTATTATTTCCATATGCAATACCAGAAAAATCAGATTGATTTTGAATAATCGATGTAAAATGTTCTTGTAGTTCACTCGAACTTGCAGAGGTTATATCATTATTATCGGGATTTGCTTCCAATGAATCCGGAATTTCAAAATAATGTACATCATTGAGATTAACAGCATCTTTAGTAAATGATTTTACTTCAATTAATTGGTCTTTGCTTAATATTTTATTAGTTGTAAATGTTAATGTATTATCACTAATATTATAATCATATGCTGTCGATGTTGTTGATTGCTTTGCTAGATCACCGTCAACTGTAACTATTACATCTGCTGGACTATTTGTTACAGGTGTAGTTTGTAAAATATATTCTTGTGTACCGTCGACATCTGACTTGTATTTTTCAATAACCCTTTGCTTATTAAATACATTAGTAGGATTCCAACTATTATTAAAATTATCAATTTTCCGTGTTTCAGGCGGAATTTTAAATTTAACTTCTGTCCAGCCATCTGTTTGCCACGTCATATCTTTACCACTGTAAAGAATACCATCACTAATTGTTACATAATCACCATGATTGATTGTAGTTGTTAAGTTTAATAATACTCGGCTGATACCGTTTGAGGTATCAATATTAATTGTATAAATTCCTGTTTGGCCTTCAAGTAATGCTAAATCTACTTGCTCGGCCCACGCTATTTCGGCAGGCGTGTCATCATCCCATTCGTCAATATCCCACCTTGCTGAAGTATAATTTTCTGCGTTGTTGATTAAAATAATTTTTTTACCATCATATGATGCTATGTCATCAAATTCTGCTATTTGACTTGATAAGTTTCCATGTATATTATTATAACTTAATGTATCTTCGACTAAATCAACATTTTCGATAAATGTTACATCACCAATGTCTCTGTTTAAATTATATTGGTTATAATATTTGTAACCAAAAATGTCATATTTACTTGATGTTCCCCAGGTAGTTGTGTCTTCTAAATTATTTTGGAAAACAATATCAGCAACCTGGCCAAATTCTTTGTATTCTAATGCTTTACCTATAACCACATCAGCAGTACCGGTTGACATTTTATAACTAAAAATAGGGTTTCCTGTAAAATCACTACTCGGATATATGCCAATATCGTCTAACTTAATTGTATTTAAATCATATAATTGGAATAATGGCTCATCATTTTGTGCAGTCTTACTTTGACTTAAAATCCAATCGGAGCCAGTCCAATGATATTCTAAACCTTTTCGTTCATCGCCCTCTGTAACAAGGATTTTTTGTTTTGTTAAAATACTTTTTATTTCTACAAGCGTACATACACCTGATGTTACTGTAGCCCTATAAATTTTTCCTAACTGATCGGCACCAGAGCCGGAATCGATATCCCATGGCTTTGAATCCCATTGTCCTTCGGTTGCGCCCGAAGTTGCATTAACAATTTTCTCGCCGTCCCATTTAATAAAAGTTAACAAGTTAGTTGAATTTAAAAAGATAATTGTATCATCGGTTGCAATAGTAATTCCGTCAATTGTAACATTAGATGCATTATGAACAATGTCATATGTTTGATCGGCCGCAAAGTTTACAATGCCAGCACTTTCGATACCATAATTATATAGTTCTAGATCATTATCAAATTCAATAATTGGGCGAACGGCCTTACGAGCAGAATCTAATGCAAATTCTGTTGCTTTTTGTGTAACAGTTGAATCCCACGATACTTCGTCCCAGACATCGCCTGTTTTGTCCCATGGATTATCAACAATATCATTATATGTAACTCCGGTCGAAATACCAGTACCTCTTAATAATACATCTTTATGGTACCAACCATTTGTGCGACTCCATGGATTTGTATCTACAGCGCCTCGTTCAATAGTTATATAATCTATTTTATCAGTTATTAATGTTGGTGTATATGCCCGTGTATCATTAAGCACTGGTGATGTTATGTCTAGTAAATCGATACTTGTACCAACTCCTGTTACAATATAATCTTTATTAAGATATCCTTGTGGAGAAATATTACTACCAGTAAATCTAACTTTTAATCCATTAGTAAATTTTACCTCATTATATGATGTAAATGATGTTTTGCCAATTATATCAGATACAATATTAAGATTTGTACTGCCTTGTATAATATCAAATCTAATAAGTTCTGCTGGTTCGTACCAATAATAATTTTCATAGTTAATAAATTTATCTATGTCAATTGGAGGTGCCCACGAATATGCTTTAGATTTAAATAATCTATTATGATTGTCAACATTGCTTCCTTCAACTGCTAATGTTTTAATCGTATCATCATAAAACAATGCATTTGTAATTTCTGCTGTGTCAATATCTTTTGTTGTTAATACCGGTTCTAATTGATAGTTTTGTCTAGTATAATCAATTTCTGGTAAGAAAAAATCTTGATCAGGTTTGAAAGATTTTGGATCTTTTCTTCCAATATAACCAGTTACTTTTGATGTGTTATCATCTGAAAACCATTGGTCAATTGTACTCTGGAAAAATTTATCCAGGGTATTAGTTTGCAGTATCTGTGGTAATTTTTTAAATGTTCTTTCTGTCATATTATCTAATCTTTAAATTCTGTTCTGTAAATCCTTTAACAACGTCGATATCAGTTACTTTTGCAACTGGTAAAAATAGTTCGTCAACTTCTGCTTTAACTTGGAATAGGTTACCAAAGTTACTTTCACTGTTTGTTGGCACTAATGCAACACTACTAATATTTGTTGGCATTGATTGATGTATAAATGCCGCAAGTTCTGTATAATAAAAACTCTCTCCCATGTCCCAATTATTAAGTAAAAAGAATCTATTAATTGCTTCAATAACTTGGCTCTTTACTTCGTTGTCACTTATGTCAGATCCAAGTGTTTTAATAACTTTAAATGTTGCTTGTAGTTCGGTTATAGCCATTGAACCGAACAGTAATTTAAATTTCACTGGTCGGTAAATAATTTGATCACTAATACTTTTATAGTTATTTAAATTATTAAACGAAATTGATAACTCAGTATTAGTTGGTGGAGCAGGAAATTCTACTAGTGTTTTATTATTTGCCTTCCACGAAAGAACGTTATCATAATATGTTTTCGTTAATATAAAGATATCTATTAAGTTTGTTACGCTTGGATCAACTCGTTGATCGGTTGGAGCATAATGTTTCCATTGGAAGAATATTTTTTCTTCTGTGCTATTAGCAATTGTACTATCAGACGAATTAACTTTTGGTGTATTATATCCGCTTCTTCCAATAAATGCTGATAGTTTTAAAGTTCCATCAGTAGCATTTGTTAATGTAGTTAAACCATATGGCGTTACCGAAGCAATTTTCTTAAACACTTTTAAGTCTGTTCTGTAAATATATTTTCCAGCGTATGTAGAAGCATTTTGGATAATAACATTTTCTTCTGCTTGTGTATCTGCTTGTAGTACGTTTCGTGAAAGTTTATAATATGTATATCCGTCAAAGTCCGTATAAGTTTCTTCAAACAAATATCTTGCTACATCAACAAACTTGTCGAAACTTAAAGGATCATCTGGAATACCGTCGCCATCATTGTCGTGAAATGTAACTAATACTTTACGAGGATCTTGATAACCATCCGAATACGTTAACAATTTTGAAAGATTAAATTTAATATCTGTTTCTAAATTCTGATTTAATTTGATTACCGGTGTTCCTATTGTTGTTACCGGAGAATCTCCAGTTGGTGTTGAAAATGATACCGTTGTATCGCTAGTATAACCGTTACCTGGATCGGTAATTTCAACATGACTAACAAATCCATCGATATTAATAGTGCTTGCACCAGTACCATTGGTTGTTTCGGCATATGAAATAAGTGGACGTCCTGTATAACCAAATCCAGGATCAATAATATCAACTGATCTAATCGACCCGCTATTTGCAATTGTGCAAACTGGAGCAGGTGTCCAACCAGTGCCGCCGTTGTTTATTATTACAGCAGTAACCGCGCCGCCTGTTATTGTTACTGTGCCGGTGCCGTTGATCCCTGTATTTCCTGAGAACGCAACTGTTGCCGAAGTATATCCCGAGCCGCCGCCTGTTATTGTTATTGTATCAATTATACCAGATGCATTTACAGTACACGTTGCAGTTGCTAATGTACCATCGCCCGAAATTGTTACCAAGGGCCGTGAATAATATCCGTTACCTGTGTTTCCTATTACAATACCGGTAACATTACCGGTAGCATTAACTGTTGCTGTTCCTGTAGTTGATGTGCCGCCAATTGGTGCTGTAGTAAATATTACCGTTGGAGGACTTCCTTGTGTATATCCTGAACCAGTATTAATCATTGTAACTGCTGTGATACTACTATTAAGTGTAGTTGCTCGTGCTTGTGCAATTGTTGAATATCCGCCTCCAGTAAATGTAATAATTGCTGGTAGGTCGACACTAGTATAGCCCGAACCAGAATTAGTAACAGTTATACCGGTAACTGTACCTTCTTGGGTTGCGGTGGCTGTTGCTTGGCGCGATACACATGGTGCTGTGCCAGCAGGCGGCGCACCGATAGTTATTGTTGGAAGTGATTGATAACCACCGCCGCCAGTAAGGGGACTTGGTGAAAATGCAATGGATATAACTTTCCAATTAAGATCGAACGTTGCGCCGAGGCCACCTAATACTGGTACAGCAATTCCACCAGCAGTTGTGATATAATCACCACCTGCAAGCAATGTTGCGCCAGTAATTGCGCCGCCGCCGTCAACTGTATTAACTGTTATTGTTGCCGCTGTACCGCCAGTGAAGTCTCCACCACTTACAGTAAGAACATTACCTGCTGTATATCCTGCGCCGCCGTTGTTTATTGTTACTGGCGCACAGAGAGTTGGTGTACCTGTGTCATCACCTACTGCCATATGTGCGACGCCAATGGCTTGTGTACCAAGTGCCGTGCCACATGAAATTGTTGCTTTACCAGCAGTTGGTGTAATCCAAGTTATTGTTAAGTTATTATCGTCAACAAATGTAATTGTAGGAGCATCATAATGCCCTCTAATATTATAATATTTTGTTGCATCTGGACTTGCAAATCCTGCCATCAATAATGCACTACCTAGTTTTGCAATATCAACGTTGACATGCTTTTTACCAAGATTGTGTGTTATGTTCCAAATTCCTGCTGGTGTCCCAGTAGTAAAATTAAATCCTGTGCCAGTTGCACCATTATTACCAAGGTTATGTGTTACAACAACATAACCGGCTTTGGTAACATTGGCTGGAAACTTGATTTTACATTGTGTGGTGCTAGTATATTCAATAATCGGATGATCAAATCTGCCCTGGGCACTTATATCTGTCGAACCCTCAGTATAAACAACATCAATATTTGGATATTGTTCTCCTAAGTTATGATTAATAATCCATTCATTAGTACTTAATTGTGCTGGGCTAACAAATTTTGACTTAATAATATCAATATAACCAATTGTATTTGAGTCCCATGTAACTTTTAAATTATTCTCATCAATAAATTCAACTGTCGGCTGCGAGTAAATATGATCAATTGCTAAATCATTCCCTCCTGATGTAACAATAATTTCATAATTAACATACTTTTGATTTAATCCATGATTTACATTCCAAACTGTACCTGAAAAACCAGGAGAATTAACCGTAACATCGGGTGTTGTAATATAGCCTCCGCCTTGGTCGGTTATTGTAGCGCCTGTTAATGCAGTGTCAATTGTTGCATATCCTAATGCAGTTATGCCGCCGCCGGCCGGAGCAGGAAATGCTATTGTAGGTAGTGATGTATATCCTGCACCCGAAGCAAATAACTCAATTCCAATATCAGATATAGTATCATCTGCAATTGTTGGCAATGCTGTTGCTGACTCAGATAAATTTGCTTTTAATCTAAGAGAGCGGCCGCCGGTTGCAGTATTTAATACCCCGGAATTGTTAATCATAATTTCATTTTGAATACCGTTCGAATCAACTGTAACACTATCTAAATAAGTTAGTGCAGGATCAATTGGTGCATATTCTGAACCGCCAATACCACCTGAAAGAAAGTTCCACGAAAGTTGTGCTACTGCGGTGGCCGGATCAATTTCGCCAGGCTGTTGAAATTCAACAACAGGTGATGATGTATAACCATTACCCGGTGTTAAAATATTAATTCTATCAATTTGTGATCGTTTATCACTATTAATTTTTAAAAGAGAAATTACATCTCTTTTTGCTTGTCCTGTTTTTACATCAACTGTTTTAAATGCATTGTCAAAATAGAATCTAACGTCTTCTTCACTTTCAAAAATATAACGCATTCCTCTTGTTGATAAAGAAAAGTTTGCACTAGTAAGTGATGTTGCTTCAACGTATTCTATTTTAATAATCCAACTATCATCTTTATTGGTATTAGTGTTATCTTGTGCATTAACTAAACTAAATTCTGTTGCTGTAGATAAGTTATTAGGATTGATTACATAAAATGCTGAAGTTTTATAATCATAACCAATACCAAATGTGTTTTTAAGATCAAGTTGTGTAAAAATTGCTGTTTGTTCGGTGGTGTTAAATAATTTTCGAAATTTTGGATAAACCCGTGTTAAAATATATCCATCTGGTATAGAAACATTTAATTCAATCGGTCCAGTTGTTAATCCTGTTGGATTTCCTGATACAGTTAAATTTTCAACTGTAGCAAATAATGTTAAAGACCTTGCAGAGTTTTGAAATTCTAGTAATGATTTCTCAACAATAAATTTATTTTTTCCTGTGCCGCTTGTACCTACAGTTTGATAATTAGTTGCAATACTTGCTACGTCTTGTTTTACAAAATACCCTTTATTACCGTCGGTTGACGATGGTAAAGTAACCCATTGCATAACTTCACTGGTAGTGAATCGCCATGCTGAACTGCCATCGGCTGTGTGTACTGCTTTTCGATAAACATCATAATAAAAATTAATAACGTCGTCCTCTGATAATTGAGGTTGAACATATCTTTGAATAATAGTATTAGATGTTGTTGAAGATGTAAGTTCAGCAACAACTTGAATGTTCTGTTCGTCTTTGTAAATAAACCCATCTTCGGCAAATACATTTAAATTTTGTACAGTGCCGGTTGGATCATTAATGTCAATAAACCTACTATGCCCTGCGTGTGTTCTATTAATGGCTTTGATTTTAATAATGTCTGAATTCTTATATAATGGATATGTGTTATAATCCTCACCATTAACCATTCGATCCTGTGTATAAAATACTTGAGGAGCATTTGTTTTAATTTCAGCATTTGTTTCAGTTGCTAAACTATTGCTAATACTTCCAACAAGTCCAAGTGTTATGCTTAAGATATGAGTGGTATTGTTTTTACCTATGTAAGGTACTTGAATTGTTTGTAAACCAATATCTTCTGGACGGGCCGTTGTTGTCAGGTTTGCACTTTGCCTATACCATACTCGTGTAGTTCCTGACGGTGCATCGCCAAATGAGCCATCTGCAAATCGTAATGATATTTTATCATTAACAGCCGACGTAACTGCAAAAATCTTTCTTTTATTTTTAAGTAAACTATTATAAACTACACTAGTACCATTTACGCTAGGTACTTTAGTCCAACTATCAAGTATAGTACCGGTTGAATCAACAGTTTGACACCAAACATCAAAATTATTAATATTCTCTTTATTAATAAAGATTTCTCTATTTGGTTGTGGCAGATCTAATGCAAAATCATCGAATGATAATGCACCTTGTTTTAGGTACATAAAGAATCCAGTTTGACTACTGTTATTACCTAAGCCATCATTGATGTAAAACATACTTAATCCATTTGCAGGATTTGGTTCTATTTCTTTCATAAACATGCCGTCTTCGAATGTAGCATTAACTACTTCGAACGGAAAACTTGCACCGTTAACATCCCCATTTAAAGAATAAGTAACTGCTAGATTTTTAATAGCATCAATAGTATATACTTCAATTGGAACAGCATCTACAGTACCTTTTTTAACTGGAGTACCATATGGGTTTTGTGCTAGGAATGCCGCATTAAGTATTAATGTTAATTGTTCTAAATAATCAACATTATTTGGATCATTCCAATTTATTACTAAATTTGATAAATCATTTCCTGCACTATCAATAATTTGTTCGTCGGTTGATACAGCGAAAATCTTTATGACGCCGGCCGCTGGAAGATTTCTCTTTGGAGTATAATTTAACATTTTTGCTAAACGTCGAATACTTTCGGTGCGTTCAGCAGTATCTAAAAAGTTTTCTCTAGTATTTAAGTCTTGTCTAAATGCAATTGTTTGGCCCATATATGCAAGTAGTTCAATGATAGCAATAAATTCACTGCTTTCGATAAAGTCATTAAATTCTTCTGGAAAATGCCGTTGTAAATATTCAATCATCGCACGTTTAATCGTATCAAAATCATATGCAGTAAAGTTAATTTCACTGAATGTTCGATAAATTGTTCTAAAATCTTCTGCGGCGAAAAAGTTATTTTGTCGTTGTATTTGGGCCATTATTTACTCCTGCAACTCCGTATTAAATTGTATTGCTAATGAATCAGTTATACCATCGGGTAAGTACGTTAATTGCATTTCTAATGTAATACTGTTATCAGTTTCAGTTAGTTGCGTATCACGTAATTCGACACGCGGATCTTCATTAACGATTCGTTCGGCATCTTGTAAAATTGCATCTTTTGATATTTCATCCAATGGATCCATTAGTAAATCATAGATTATGCTTCCAAAATTCGGAAGCATGACCCTTTCCCCCATTCTAGTACTAAAATGATTTAATAAATCGATTTTTACTAAATCCATACCGGTTGCTGAGTACGAGGGCTTATCTCGATTAACTGTTGTAAAACCTTTGAAATAATAATCTTCCATATCTAATATACCGTTTTAATTATTTATCGTCGTAAATTCTATAGGGTTATATTAAGATATAAGAATTAACCTAGAAGGGTACTTACATCCTCTTCATCGTTTTCGGCCACTATTACAACGCTTCTGGCTGGAAATGTAGTAAATAATTTTGCTTCGCGTGTGCGTCTGTTAAGTAATCCTTTACTAATAACTTTAGTTGGTACAAACACGGTTTGACCATTAACTGTTTTTTCAATATTTTTTGTAACTTTAGACCATTTCATCATTTCAGATGGTACTTTTTCTATATTACCAGCATTAATTTCTTTTACTAATGTGCTTTTTCGAAATGCATTAATTCCAATGTTATAAGCCATAGATGTTAATGCATCAAATTGATTTTGCGTTAATGGTTTTGTAATAGCGCCTTTTACTGCTCGTTCGGCCTCTCTCATATCTTGTGCTAATAATTCTTTTGCTTTTGCTTTATCAATAGTAGTAAATGATTCGCCTGCTTTAATTAAATGGCCATAGCCAATTGTAAGTTTACCAGCAGAATCTTTATAAGGAGTAGAACTATATCCTTCAAAATCTTTAACTATATCAACTCCCTTTTCACTTACTTTTGATAAGTTCATGTCGTGTAATATTGCTTCTCCGGCGGAATTAACTGGATCACTCTTTTTCTTAAATATTGGGTCACCTTCTGGCCCGAAGCGAACGCCTTCGTGAATACCCGTTTGATCAATTTTATCTAATGGTTTTGTTGCACTGGAACTTATTGCACCATCTTTAATTGGTTTATTAGTTGCTGGGTCAATAAATTTAGGTTCAACTGTATCGGAGGCCGCCTGAGGATATAATCCTCGAGTTAATTCATTTTTATGATATTGATATGGCTCTCTACTTGGCAGGCGAGTATGCCTGCCTTCGTGTGGTAAAATTTCTGGGCCTACACACTCAACGTAAGTTAAGACATCGTCAACAATTATTAATTCTGGAAGTATTGGCGCCGCAGGAAATATATCTGTTACGGCCTCAGGTCCGTTCATATGAATTTCTGGGGCAGTTTCTTTATAAATGCCACCTGCTTTAACATTCATTTCATCGTTTGATGTAAAAAATGCTTTTGCCGCAGTGTGATAAGACATATTGTCTATCACATGATAATGTAAAGTTTTATGTATTAAGTGTCTCACATATCCAGCAATATCAGTTTCGATATCACCTTTATCTAATGTACCATGTATATGCCCGTTTTTTAATTCATAGATAATTGAACCATCAGCAATAGGTGTTTTAATCGGGTCACTTGCTTTTGCTGGATCATATGTTTGTCCTAAATCATTTGTTGAAATTCCCAAAGGTGGTGCATAATCGGCGGGCATATGTAAGTTAAGATCACGTCCAATGTCAATATTTAAATCTCTATCTGCCCGTATGTTAATATCTTCTTCTGCTCTAATCGAAAGATGCTGACCACTATAAATTTCAACATTACCAACTTGATCTAATTCAATCCATGCCGTAGCATCCTTATTACAAATGTATACAAATCCTGATGAATCATGTAATAAGATTTGTGCGCCTCCCCGAGTACGTAATCGTATAAGTCCATTTTTATTATCATCCATAGGATCGCCATCATCCATAACAAATGTGTGGCCACCTGCCCTTTTAAAAGTTTCGCCAACCCTTAATGCATCAGGGTCAATTGGACCCGGGGTGCTCATACCATATACGTGGCTTGGCGTTTCTCTGGCCGCACTACTTGATGTTGTTCCTCTATACGGGTCTTCAATTAGACCTTGAGCAACCAATCTGTCATATGTTGGTTTATGATATGGCCGCAAGGGAGGCATTAATGGATCATTTAATGCTGGATCATATTTGTTATATTCTGTTGTTGGAACAATCGGATAACACGGAGCATCGTGTTTGTCGTATACTCCTAATCCTGGCATACTATGATTCATAAAAGAATCTAATAAACAACCTATCCATACACCGCGAGATAGGTCACCACCAATAAACATTACTAATACTTTATTACCAACATCGGGTGGTACTGCCCAAAAGCCATATGAGGTTGGAGTAAAATCATATGTTTTGTCATGGATCCAATGTCGTTCAGCGGCCGGCGTTGATCCACCAAATGGTGTTGCATATGAAACTGTTTTCCAAAGTCTATAATTATCTTCGTCGCCGCCCATATCTGGAAGATAAACTTCAAGTCTTCCCATATGTTGTGAATCGCGTGTACCTTTTACAATGCCAATATATAAACCATAGAATTTTTTATCACCGGTATCGCCTGTAAAATGCCCCGGTATTTCTTTTGATTGATTATACGACGGTAGATCGTCTTTTCTTACCATAATTATATCTCACCATTACCCAATTTGAGCGCCGCCTGCTTCCATGTTCTTAGCGTTATCAATTGCGATGTATTTGTCTGTTATGTGATAACCAGTTTTTTGCATAAATGCTTTATTTTCTCTGGCTGCGGCCGACATGTTTTGGCCGCCGAATACTGTATTTAAATCTATACTAGTAGATCGTGTCAATGCTAATTCCTGAGAATATTCACCGTCTGAAAAATTATGTACTGCCGAAATTACTTGATAAACACCATTTAACGAATTGCGTTGTTGAATTTCCATTACTCCAGTTTCTGGATCATATGTATTAGATTGATCTGCAATAATAATACAATACGCTTCACTAATACTTGGTGTAACAGACATGTCCTTGCCGAGTGCATCAAGTTGTTTTCCTTGATATATCTTCGGCCACCAAAATGGGTCTCCTCGAATCGTCAGGGTAACGTTTACCATGTTCGTATTTTTACTTTGATAAATCTCTGAAAAAATATTTTTTCCTCTATCGTGGCCTTCTCTTATGCCAGCACTTTCTGTTTTTGCTACTACTGAACTTGCAAATTTTACAGGAAACATTACTCCTTGGTCAATTGCACTTTCTACAAGTTCATCGTTAATATCATTTAAAAATGTAGTTTTACCTAAAGCAACAGGCAACGATGCTGGCTCCCAACTAATAATCCGTATCGGGCCATTGCCTTTTTGGAATGCCCTTTGATTCGCCCCAAGGCCTTTTATTATGCCTTGTCTTTGTTCGGCGCCCATACCTTGTACATTAATGATTCGAACTTTTTCGCTTACTTTTGCACCAGTTCCTTGTAGGGTGCGGATCACTTCTTTTTCTTGTATAGATATTATTTCGTCAGCATGCCGTTTTTGTTCGGACGTAAGTTTTGCTTCTGCTTTCGCAATTTCAAAACTATCTATCATTGGATTTCCGTCATCGTCATATTCAATATTTTGCTTCGCTGCCTCTACTTCCTTTTCGGCTTTTTTAACAGCACCCGCCGATTGTTTTTCGGCTTCTTTAAGAACTCGCAAATCTATTAAGGCTTTATCGGCAAAACCTAAATGTGCCGCACCTTGTTTAGCATCTCCTACTTGTACACCGTGTTGTCTTTGTTGATAACCTGAAACGATACCTGAGTATAATTGATTAGCATTGAATACTAAATTATCAAATGTCCACTCAAGGCCTTTAATTTCAGTATTTAAACCAGTATACATATGATGATAACATTTTCTTACAAAGTTTCCTTTAAGCATTGCTTGTAACCGTGATATCGAAACACCTTTATTTTGTGTTGTTGTTGCTTGTTGAGTTTCAGAATAACTTGGAGCAGAGCTTTCAAACACTTTGAAAAAGTTTTTGGATGCATATTTGCGTCTACCTATATCATAATCTTTTAATATAACTTCACTTTCGATTTGAATAAATTCTCGTATTATATTATCTGGATTTATATTTTTTAGATCTTTTGCGGCCGTCTTTGACGCCGGATCTACAAGGCCAGAAATTAACGCTTGTGCTTCAACAGTATTTGATACAAGATTAATAATAAGGTCAGTTAATCTAGTACCCCTTGCCGCAGTAATGGTAACTTTTCCTAAAGACTTATTTAAATCAGCAGTATGTGCGGACTTTGCTTTTGATGTCGATTCGGAATTTTTGAGAGACGAAGACACATTGCGTGATGGGTGTCCTTTTGGTTCTGGTGTTGCAATACTTGTTTTTGGGTTGAATTCCGCTTTTTGGTTTGCTACATTATCAAAAAGTTTACCTTTACCAACTACCATTTTATAATCTTTAATTTTATTAATGCCGCCGCCGCTTGTTTCTGGAAATTCAATATAAATTTCATCTGGAATGATATGTACATCTTTGCCGTTAGTTTCTAACTTATACATTTCCGTAGTAATTTGTGTAAGAATTTCACCAACAGTATACCCTGATACAGTTATTTCTTCTTGTGTCGTTTGTAATTGATTATTAAATACTTGTGCGCGATAACTGACGAATGTAAGTTCATATGTTGAACCACCTTCGTCTAATGTTGCGGCACCTGCTTTAGCAATTCTAACTGGGAAACATCTAAATATTTTATTAATTTGTTTCTCCGGAGCATCAGTAATTGAATTTCTGCCATTCCACTCAACGTGTATAAACATAGGCATCTCCGTATGATCTTGCCATCCTCCAACAATTGATGCTTTAATTAATAAATCTATAAAATCATTATTAGTCGGCGCTTTAATAGTAACTGTAACATCTAATGGTTGTGTACCTGTTCCTTGATCTGGATTTTTGCCAATAGTTGTCTTAAAAGATAATCCTTCTATATAAAATTCATCGGTGCCGGCCGATTGTGTTACAATAATTGCATTGTTTTTATAAGCATCAAGGCCTTTCATTGCAACCTCATTAATACGATGCCCTAAAACAATATTTGCAGGCAAAGCAAATAAGGTAATATTATATGCGACTAAATTAAACCCGGCAGTATCGTCTTCGTTAAAATATAATTTATTAGTTAAAAATTTATCTTGAAATAATGCATTAAGATCATCATATGATATTCGATTTTGATCTACACCATTTGATGTTGTTGGGGCCGTCGGATCCGACACTTTATATTTGTTATTTCTAGGTGTATTTGGATTGCCGCCGCGGATATTATCTGATAGTTTGGCTTGGACATGAACGGCATGTTGATCAAACATATCGCCAAGATTACCCACGCTCTCTGGTCCTTCAGTCATAGCAAGGCCGATCGCCGTGTTTTTTCTAACTTGTGCTTTTATTCCCGCCATTGCTACTGCAAATTCAACATCGCCTAAGTCATGAAGATCTTGTTTAGTAAGTGCGGCCATAAATGGTGCTACGATACCTTTAACTTCGGTATTGTTTGAACTCTCTGTACCTAGTTGTGGGTTGCGTACTGAATTAACGCCGCCGCGGGGGATTACCTTTTGTTCTTGTCGTGTTTTTATTTCTACCCCACCAAAAGGATCAATTCCCACTGATGAAGTACCTTGCGGAGACCGGAATGGCTCTTCGGCGACGTTATTTAGATCGGCTGCTCTTTTACGGGCCCGTCTGCGGGCCTTTATGATGTCCCTGATGGATACGTTCTTTTTTTCAGTACCCATTTTACGACCTGCTTATAACGTTTATACGATTTGATGGGATTCGAATTTCTAAGCCAGATACAAAATCTTCGACCGGATCTATAAGAATATCGACATTTCGTAAAGCAAAGAGCCACCAATAGTTAGGCGACCCATATATTTCAGTTGCCATTAAGTCTGGACGTTTATTATATTTTGTTGGAATAGTTAGTTTTTCATCGCTATTCGAAAAGGCCACGCCAGGATCCTGCCAGAGATCTAAGTAAAAATCTCTTCTATATGTATTAGAATAAAAACTATCATTTCCAGCCATTAACTAAACCCCTTTCCAAGTAATTTACCGTTAACAAAATCCTTCATTGTAAACTGTTTTCTTGTCTCATATGTATTATATGCTGGTGATAATGATAAAATAAAAGTAACTTTAATTGGTATAAATGTTTGGTCTACAATTGGATTGCCGCCTTTAATTTGGCCATGAGCATTTTCAATTCTTGCAAAAACATAATCAGTGCTAGTATCTAATGCATAGTTTAAGTTAGAAATTACTACAGGAATATTTTTAAAAAATCCTGGGCCATATCCACTAAAGTTTAATACAGGTGGTGGAACCCCTCGATTTTTATCGTTTTCTCCAAATCCCATTTTCATTGCTGATTTAAAGAAATGCAATGCCGCTACTGCATATTTTGCTTCAGCAGTTGTTGCCGCAGTAAACTCAGCAGAACAAGTAATTTCTTGCATAGAATGATTTTGAAAAAATTTATATACAAAATTACTATGCGTTGGTTGATGCGTTCCATAATTTGAAACATAAGATGCATTAATCATTGGTGTATAAGGAAAAATTACACCATTGTCATTTAGTAAAGGGCCGAGGATATCGGTTGTTTTAACCTCGGCGCCAAGTGATTTCCCTATAGAATGTTTACAAGTTAATCGAACTCGTGGGTCTGATTGCATTATCCTAACCTCTTTTTGAGCATGTCGAATGCATTCTCATCAAATTTTCCAAATAAATCAATAAACATTTCCTTTTGTTCCTCGGCATCTGCTGTTTTAAAATTTGCTCTAATTTCGCTTGCGCTAGTTGCTGGTTTACCTAACACTTGAAATTCAAATGTTGGTACTGTACCAATGTAACTATGTTCTGCAAACGGTTTAGCATCTTCCATATTAGTCCAACGTTGAAAATGTGTTGGGCCTGTTCCACTTTTTAACATTTTTTGTCCCGAGTCAGGAAAACTAAAACGAGGATCTTCGGCCATATCTTTTTCACTTACAACGTATAGGACAACAATCTTTTTTGGATCATATTTGCCTGTAATTTCTACAGCATTATATGGATTTTTTGTTTGTATAATTGCATTCGAGTCGACCCCACCAAGGGTCATAAGTTGCTTTTTATCAGCAAACCCCATTGGATGTCTGTCGCCGCCAGAAACGTCACTAGTTGAAATAAACACATCGCCCTTACCTCCATATTGTTTACGAAGATAATTATATACAGCACCATGTCCCTTATGGAACGGTTGGAATCTACCAGGGTATATGGCAATGATTTTTTGTGTAGTTGCTTCAAGCAATTCAAGTATACGCATTAAATCATTCTCCTATAACTTTATTTATCGTAAAAAAATCTTCAGAATTTACTTGACCTTGCAAGGAAAATATATTATAATATACAATATAGGTAGGAGAACATAATGGCAAGAAGACAAAAATATTTAAATAATAAAGACATGCTTCTGCAGATACACAAGTCAAAAACTAGTTTCTGTTATTATATTGATAAAAGTTATAATGATTTTGATATTATTTTGCCAAGCGTTGATGATATTATTGAGGAAAATATTGTATTAGCAAGATTAGCAAAGGCTAAGCGTATTAAAGATGGTATTGTAGCACGAATGAAGGAAGACGGAAAAGTTGTTAAAGCATCTAATATTCATGTTGATCCTGATAATGATGTTCAATTAGAAGAATTAGTTTTTCGTGTAATGACTTATGATCATATTCCAGAAGATTCAACACGTAAGAAAAATCCAAAAACAGAAGCAGATAGGCGTACTAAAGTTCCATTCCCTCCCTTTAAACATTATGCGTTTGTTGGCGATGAATTAAAAGAAGTTGGCCGTAGCCATTGGAAGGGCGGTCTAAAAAATGGAAGATTTGATTTATTAACTGGGAAGGTAACAAACGAATTGGCTATGATGTATCTTAAATTAGTTGAACGTTATAGTATGCGTAGTAACTGGCGTGGATATACTTATGTTGATGAAATGCGTGGCCAAGCATTATTGCAATTGTCTCAAATAGGATTACAGTTTGACGAAAGTAAGTCACAAAATCCTTTTGCTTATTATACGGCGGCTATTACAAATAGTTTTACCCGTGTATTGAACGTTGAAAAACGTAACCAAAACATTCGAGATGATATGCTCCAAGAAGCGGGTGCTATGCCAAGTTTTACTAGACAAATAAAACATGAGGAAGAGCAAAAACTTCAACGAGAGCAAAAGATGAAAGCCTCAGAGGAAGCAATTGCAAAAACCAAGTCGGAAGAAGAAAGTACAGGATGAACCATTATTTAATAGAGTAGCATGTTTTACAGATATCCATTTTGGATTAAAAAATAATAGTAAATTACATAACGAAGATTGCTTAAACTTTGTTAAATGGTTTATTAATGTCGCAAAAGAAAACAACTGCGAGACATGTATTTTTTTAGGAGATTGGCATCATAATAGGGCCAGTCTTAATGTAAGCACACTAAATTACTCGTTAAAGGCATTGACATTACTAAACAATGCATTTAATAACGTATACTTTATTAATGGTAATCACGATCTTTATTACAGGGATACTCGAGAACTAAACAGTATCGAGTTTAATAAATTACTCCCAAATTTTACTCAAATTAATGATCCATTCATTAAAGGTGACGTGGCGATCGTGCCATGGCTAGTTAGCAATGAATGGAAAAAGATTCAAAAAATTAAATGTAAATATATGTTTGGGCACTTTGAGTTGCCTAACTTTTATATGAATGCTATGGTTAAAATGCCAGATCATGGTACTATTAATGATAGCCATCTTTCAAACCCTGATTTAGTTTTTAGCGGCCATTTTCATAAGCGACAAACTAAAGGAAATATTGTTTATATGGGCAATGCTTTCCCTCATAATTATGCTGATGCTTGGGATGATGAAAGAGGAATGATGTGGTTTGAATGGGGCAAAGATCCAGTGTTTATTACTTGGCCAGATCAGCCAACATATAAAACACTTAAATTAACTTCATTATTAAATGATCCAGAAAAATATTTAAGTATAAAAGGAAATTTGCGTGTTAATATTGATACTAATATTACATATGATGAAGCAAATTTTATAAAAGAACTATTTACACAAATTTATAAATTACGAGAATTTGTTTTAATGCCGTCAAAAGATACCGAGCATGAGGATGGTGAAAGCATTGGGGAGATCCAATTTAAAAGCGTTGATCAAATAGTTATAACGCATTTACAAGATATACGAAGTGATACATTTGACCCAAATATTCTCGTAGCAATTTATAATTCGTTATAGGATTTATATGTTATTAATTAAAAATATTACATTAAAAAACTTTATGAGCGTTGGTGCAGTAACGCAGGCCGTTACTTTTGATCAAGACCAATTAACACTAGTATTAGGTAATAACATTGATCTAGGTAGCGATGGTTCTCGTAATGGTACCGGTAAAACTACATTAGTTAATGCCATTAGTTATGCGTTATTTGGAACAGCAATAACAAATATTCGTCGAGATAACCTTATTAATAAAACTAATGGTAAAAACATGGTTGTTAGTTTAACATTTACTGCCGGCGATCATGAATATAAAATTGAAAGAGGTAGACGCCCAAATAAATTTAAATTTTATGTAGATAATAAAGCAAATGAAGATGATGAAATTGATGAAGCTCAGGGAGAAATTCGACAAACCCAAAAAATAATTGAAGATATTATTAAAATGAGCTCAATAATGTTTAAGCATATTGTAGCACTTAATACATATACCGAACCTTTCCTTAATATGAGGGCAAATGATCAACGAGAATTTATTGAGGAACTTCTTGGTATTACCGAACTAAGCAAAAAAGCAGAAATACTTAAAGAACAAATTAAAGAAAATAAAGAATCAATTACTGAAGAAAATTATAGAATAAAGTCTGTGCAAGATGCTAATGAAAAGATAGAAGCACAAATTGAAAAAGCACAAAACAGAAGTAATAAATGGGATGATGAACATACATTAACTATTAATCGATATAAAGATGCACTTACAAAGTTATCAGAAATTGATATTGATATAGAGATTCAAGCACATAAAGATCTAGAAATTTATAATCAAAAAAGCACAGACATTCGACGTTATAATAGAGAAATGGCATTGCTTAGCCGACAAGAGAATAATGATTTATCAATGATTGATACAATTTCGGATAATTTAGAAATTGCTAAAAATCATACGTGTTTTACATGTGGCCAAGACATTCACGATAAAGCACATGAAAAAATTATTAATGAATTAACAGAAAAATTAGATAGTACAAATATTAATTTAAAAGAAACCTTAAAACTGATAAAAAAGTTACAACATAAGTTAGATAAAATTGGTGATCCTGGTGATGTGCCAGATACATTTTATGATGGTAAAGGTGATGCATATGATCACCAAGATAGTGTTAGTAGACTTGCAGATAATTTAGAGAAAGAATTAAAAACTAAAAATCCACATATTGAACAAATTGAAGAATTAAAATCAGGTGGCCTGCAAAGCATTAAATATGATACAACCGAACAGTTAGAAGATTTAAAAAATCATCAAGAGTTTTTGTTAAAACTGCTAATTAATAAGGACAGTTTCATACGAAAGAGTATTATTGACCAAAATTTATCTTACTTAAATAATAGATTAGATTATTACTTAACTAAAATTGGGTTGCCACACGAAGTACAGTTTTTAAGTGACCTTAGTGTTGAGATTACAGAGTTAGGTAGAGAGTTAGATTTTGATAATTTGTCGCGTGGTGAGCGGAACAGGCTTATTTTAAGTTTAAGTTGGGCATTTAGAGATGTATTTGAAAATTTAAACGAACCTGTTAATTTAATGTTTATTGACGAATTGATTGATAACGGAACAGATACAGCAGGAGTAGAGGCGGCGCTCTCAGTACTAAAAAAAGTAACAAGAGAACGTAAAAAGAATATATTTTTAATTAGTCATCGCGAAGAACTCATAGGTCGCGTATCAAATGTTTTAAATGTTATCAAAGAAAATGGATTTACTTCGTTTATTAAAGAGGACGAGTAGGAGGCATAATGTTAAAAGCATTTTTTAGAAGTAAACAATGGGCCTTATGGGCCTGGGGCGGAGGTGGTTTACTTGCTATCTCTTTATGGATACAAGTACAGATAACAGTAGCCATAAACAAGTGGTATGGCGGCTTTTATGATTTACTACAAACATCAGGAACATATAAAGATAATTCAGCAGAAGGTATTGCGTTATTTTACGATAAGTTAATTAGTCTTTCTTATTGGACTAATGGCTTCGAAGGTGACCCATCTTTTGTTGTGTTAGCATTCCCTTATGTTGTATTAGCAGTACTAACAGGTTGGTTTACTCGTGTATATGGACTGCGATGGCGCGAAGCAATAACGTTTAATTACATACCGCGTTGGCGTACAGTTAAGGAAGAAATAGAAGGCGCATCCCAGCGTATTCAAGAAGACTGTAATCGGTTTGCGCGAATTGTAGAGTCATTGGGTTTACAAGTTGTTAGAGCTATTATGACATTAGTAGCATTTATTCCAGTATTATGGGGTTTAAGTAGTGCTGTTGAAATCCCATTCTTTAGTGAAATACCTGGGTCATTAGTTTGGGTAGCTCTCACGGTATCATTGGGTGGTTTAATAATCTCATGGTTTGTAGGTTGGAAATTACCAGGACTTGAATACAATAATCAGAGAGTAGAAGCGGCGTTTAGAAAAGATTTAGTACTTGGCGAAGATGATAAAGCCAACTACGCACAGCCCGAAACTATATTAAGTTTGTTTACAGGAATAAAATTTAACTATCATAGGCTGTATTTACATTATGGTTATTTTGATACATGGATGATTATGTATGACCAATTTATGGTCATTGTTCCATACTTAATAATCGGTCCAGGTTTGTTTACTGGCGCAATATTGTTAGGTGTGGTAGTACAAGTTAGTAATGCGTTTAGTAAAGTACATGGTGGATTTGCATTATTCTTACATAATTGGACTACAATAACTGAACTTCGTAGCATATGGAAACGTTTGCACGAATTCGAAAAAAATCTCGATAAGTACGCAATTGCTTAATTAGAGAGGAGAGGGGCAAATACCCCTCTTCAACTGTAAGGTAAATATTAGTAATGAAGTATTTTGAAACAGAACCAGAAGATAATATTTTTACTGCATTAGTTGCAGATCTCACCCACCGTTGTAATATGGAATGTGCCAATTGTTATATCCCTAATCGTGCATTTCCTGATATGGACGCTAACAAATTATATTCATTTTTAGAACGTTTACCTAATAGAATATATGTTAGACTTATTGGTGCAGAACCAACAATGCGTGAAGATTTATTTGATATTATTCGTAATATTAAAAAGATTGGGCATAAGTGCAGTCTAACAACCAATGGGTTAAAATTAGGGCATAGAGATTATGTTAAGGAAATTAAAAATGCTGGCCTGCGCCTTATTTTAATTTCAATGAATGGCGCCGGCGATGATGATGTTTATAAAATTATTGATAGTGGAAAATATGCAAATTTAAAAATTAGAGCACTTCGTAATTGTATGTTAGAAAATATGATTATTAATACAGGAACTATTATTGCAAAAGGTATTAATGAACATACAATCGATGATCAAGTTAATTTGTTTTTTAATATAATGGAAGAAACAAATTATAAACCAAGAGTCAAACCTATATTACGTTTTAAAAGTGTTGGCAAAATTGGCAGGCATATGGATGGAGATACTACATATAATATTAATGAACTTATTGATCTTTTTAAACAAAAATTTGATATACAGCCTTCGGATCAACCAGTACAAAATAGTGGTAGGACATCTGTTGATGGAACCTATGGATTAATTGGAACTATATATGAATATAACAATGTTCTAATACGTTTTGTTGATTGGGAAGTTGACGATGACGGTGTAGTTGATTCAGGTAGTGAATATAGAGGACGTATTACTAAAGATTGGAAATGTGCTCCATTTTTTGAAAATATAAAGTTAAACGAATATGGATATTAATGAAATTATTAATAATCCAGATCCAGTAATATTGGGTATTATAGAAAAAGAATTACAAACATTATCAGAGCAAAATTTACATAACGTTGAAAATTACCAAGGGTTAATAACTGATATGAAGGACTATGATTGTTTTCATGTTATAACCGAGGACGATACACTTATTGCTTTCTGTGGTTTATACAGTAAACGTTGGAATAATGTTGGTAGAGCATTACAACGTGCATATAAGAATCCATTATATAGACGCAAAAGTTTAGCATATAATTCTACTGACAATATGCAACATTTATGGAGTGAAATTTTTGCTCCTTTACAAATTGCATTTGCTAACAAAATTGGATTGGATGCTGTATTTGTTACTACAGAATTTCCACGTCGGTGGAAAAGTTTAAATCGATTTACTCAACGTTTAAATGGAACGTTTGAAATGCTTCCAAATATGTACTTTATATGCAATAAATATAATACAGAAGGAAAATATATCGGAGCACATTTTGCAAAAACGTGTTGGCAAAATGTATCATTGTGTATTTTAAATGATGAATATGTATTTGATTTCGATTCAATGACGCATAATGAATGGAGAAGTTATTTTGAAAAACAGTAAACCAATTAGTTTAGATAATTTATTAAATTATTCAGATCAAACATTCATTGACGTTGCGGCCGAAATTGAAAAAGTAATTCAAAAAGTAAAACCTATTTACATTGGAAAAGATTCTGATGGCGATCTTGCATTAGTAGATGAAAAAAACAAAGAATGGGGAGCATGGGTATTAGTTGATGATACTGTATATGGGGATGTTGATTATTATAAACCGCGCAGTTGGAATGCAATGGCCTTGCGTTTATTTCCAAAATTAGTTAAGTTTATAAACGATTTACCTATCGAGGGGTTAGGTAGAGCAATAATAATGTCAATTGATGCTAATAAAGAAGTTACAACACACATTGATAATCAATTTTTGGATAATCAAGAAGTTTTTGATTATGATAGATTATTAAACATTAGTTTTGGAAATAAGAAACGTTTATATATGTACAACCCCGATACTAATACAAAAAAATATTTCGAAGGTAAAATTAATTGGATTGATGTAAGTGATTATCACGGAGTTGATCCTTCTGCAGATTTTACATACTCTGTAAGGGTTGATGCAAAACTTAATAAAGATTTTAGACAACTGGTTCACGATAAGTATGGGGTATAATCAATAAATACTACTATTACTTTTTAGGAGTTTGTCTGATGATTAGTGATCTCGAAGTATTTGATTATTTTAAACAAGGATTACATGAAGAAGTTTTAACTCATCCAATTATCAAACGCAACAGATATCTATGGTGGTTTTCTCAGAACACAGATTTAGATAAAGAAGACATTATCTACTTTGCAAAACAATTTTCTGTTTTTTCAAATCAATTTATTATTGCACAATTACTAAAAACACTCAATTCAAATAGTCTCGAACAAATGCGAGATGCTAAAGAAATATTAGTAAATGAATTAGGAGTTGTATTTAAGTCTGAAAATAAAGTAAATGCAACTGAAATCGATCCCGAAGTAGTTGGTGTAGAAGGTACCGTTGATGGCGGCACATTTAGATTTAAGGCCGCACATTTTGAATGGCTTTTATTTTTTGTAAAGCCGCTTGGATTAACATTTAATGATATTGGTAAACGTAAACATGCTGATCCAGCAACACTTTTCTTTTGTGATGAGTTAATTAGAATCTACGGTAGTGATGATTTTAGTACTGCCGCTGGCGCTAGTTTTGCTGTTGAAAATTGGGCAAATGCCGGTTTTTGGAAACAGTTAATTCAAGGATTGGAATGTTATAGTAAAGAATCTGGAATACAATTAAACTTAGGATTCTTTAAATGGCATGATGCATTAGAAGCACAACACGCACAACACACATGGGATGAGTTAGAAGATTTGTTTCTTAATAATAAAGACTTCGACCAGGATAAATTTATTCGTGGGGCACTAGAAATGCTCGACGGTGTTCAAGCATTTTGGGAAGGGTTAGATCAGCACAGGATTACAAGGTACTGGCGCGATACCAGAGGTTAATCTTTTTGTGAGTATTCTTTAACATTCTCTTTATTATCAGAAAAGAATTTATCAAATTCACAAAAATACCAACTTTTGTATGTGATGCCACGGTTAGTAACCATATGATGTTTAAGTTCATACATTACATATTTGCCTTTGCGATTAAACTTCATAATAATTAAATTAAAGTCGCCTTCGTCGGCGGCATCGTATGTCTGTTGTATCCAAGTGTTTAGAATTGGAATTTCTTTATTTTGAAACAACTGATGAAACGGAAAATCCGCGTATGCTTTACATTCAACGTTCAAATGTCCCCAATTGTCTGGCGGAATGATATCACTTTTGAATCCTCTAATTTGATTCTCTGATAAGTGTTCTTTACGAACAGCATTTTGTCCACCAACGTATGCACCACTTTGTGGTACTCTTGTAAAACTATCCTCGTATAATTCAGACAAGTAATTTGCTATGTCTCTTTCAAAAGTTTTACCTTTGTCTTTAGATTTTTTTCCTGACATTTATTTTCCTTTTTTTGTAGAAACCGGTTGACAACGTTCTCTACTTTGTGTATTATATAGTCAATGGTACAAAAAGTCAAATGAAATTATCAAACATCAGGCGCAGTAGGCACACGGCACACTTGGCACACAAACGCGGCAAAAACAAAATCAGGCTTCGCAAAATTAAACTTTCTAATAAAACTATTAATGGCACACTAGGCAACATTTAGGCATTACATAGCAACCTTAATGGTGTTAAGAGCACCCGCATCGAGGCTGTTTTTTACGGTCGGATTTTGCGAAGACGTAATTACGTTGTTGCAGGGAAAACGCTAACCTAAGGCTAGAACGATTACGGCTCTGAGAAAAAAGCAACCGTATACTTTAGTAGATGTTGTCAGTAAGCATCACTAAAGTTCCGTTGGTATAGAAGACTGAGGTAGGGAGTACCGGCTAACCGCTTCCGCAAAACAATCCTCTTTATTGAATGGTGAAATACTCGAATGATGACACCTCATACTTCTCCCTTGCGGGAGAAGTATGGCAAAAATCTGAATGATAACAAGTAATCTTATATAAGAAGTAAAAGAAAGTTTGAATAGAATGAAAAACTTTTACAATGCCTGTTAAGGCATTCCTAAAGTGAATATTAGTTACGCTTCGTCGGACTCTGAGTAGGTAATAACTTATTTTCGACTTTTAACAATATCATGTTGATACTTGTAATACATTCATACCAAAAATAAAGCGTAACCGGAACTAGCCAAACAAGTGCTATATAAAGTACACTTGGTTCGCTTTTTAATATAAAAATAACAAAAAGACTGAATGCTGTTGCTAAAAACATAAACTTCATAATAATGCTATACCGGATTCTTTAGTACGTTCTATATTTTGTTCAATTAAATCCATAATCATACTTCGATCGTCTATACTTAATTGCCAGGCTTGTTCGATAGTAATACTACCTCTCATATACCAGCAGATTTCAAGTACTTGCTTTTTTAAGGCTCTAGTTTCTGTTGCAAGATCATTTAGATAGTCGGAAATCTCTTCTTGAGACCCGACTAGGAGCCTATATCGAAAAAACTTGCTGGATTAAATTCTATTTTTTGATTATAAGAATGTTCGCATTCCGGGCATACAAGTTTCCACTCTCTAGCGATGCCTTTGTCATTTACACTATTTGCTTCGTTCATGATTAGATCGGCTTCTTGTTTTCCAATGCCTTGTACCCATGCTAAAATATGTTTTTTATTAGTAACTTCAGTTTCTTCGGTTGCTTCGCCCTCTTCATCTTCGGTACTAGGTATAATAACTTTAATAATAGAATTGGCCAAGATTACAATATTCAAATCTGCCATTGCTTGAAAACTTTTATTAAATACCTTTAATTTTTCAAAGTCATCAATTTTCTTTTCTTCATCAGATGTTAATCTATTAAGTTCGGTAGTTTCACGGAATGCTTGAAGAGCAGCCATTTGACTATCTTTATATGTATATGGCCGAATATAAACAGTTAAACCATTATCTAGATTAACTATATATTCGTCATCTAGTTCTTCAACAGTTTCTAAAATAGCCTCGATATTAACATCATAATCATGCTTGTGCTCACATTCAGGACACTCAGAACCAATTGGTAAATCTTGCCCGTATGTTGCATATCTCGATGCAAGTAAAATTACATCAACATCATTTGATGATAAGTTATAAACATCTTGAATTCCTGTTACACTACGAATAACTGAAACTAAACTTTCACCGTTTAGCAATGCATCAGGATTACGAAGCATGGTTTCGTCTTTTGCAGTCATCGGAAAAATAGGAATTTCGTCAGTAATTTGACTTTGTGTGTCCAGTTCTGAAAATTTACCTCGACTTGGTAAAGATACATATAATTTTGGAACTCTAAGAAATCCGTCCAATGGATTAATATTTTTTACGTTAGTAGTCATGTCTGTTTTGACCTCCGAATTTCGTTGGATAAATATTATTATATAATAAGATAATGTTAACCTATAATATTATTTATCTACGTATATAATGGTGGATTAAGCAAATATGGCAGAAATGATGATCGATGATTGGGCAACGGAGACGACGCTCGATAAAATCAGACAAATTCTAGAAGGTAATATTAAAAAAGGCCCGCTAGATGCCCTTCTCAAAGTAATGGAGGACATGGCTAAAGGAAAGGACGTTGATGCGGCCCGGGCCCGATCCGTTATGGAATCTGCTAAAGCAACTGCTGATGCAACCACCTCAAGCGCAGATGCAGAAGGTAAAAAGTCAGGTGTTGAAGATTCTCGTTGGCGCAAATTAATCGACAACGGCAAAAAAGTCCACAATGAAATTGCAAAACAAGATATTGGTAAGCATTTAATGGATGCTGGCGGTATGCTTGCTATGCCTATTGCGTCAATGGAAGACGCATTTGCTAAAATTAGTGGAGTGTTTACAGCAGTTGGCGCAAGTGTTTTTAATGCATCAAAAGCATTAATATCAAGTATGGGTAAAATTGGTGCAGGCATTGGTAAAGCAATGGGTGCTATTGGTATGTTTGGCGGTGCTTTATTAAGTGTTGCCACAGGCGCAGTTGGATATTTACTCGGTGCTATAACCGCAATGGGAGATACATTCTTTGATCTGTATGATACAGGTATTAACTTTGCATCAGGATTAAAAGAAGGTGCATCTGGTATAGGATCAATGTTAGAAGTTGCTACTGATGCTAGATTATCTCTTGGAGATTTTGCAGAATACTTAGCAAAAAATACTTCAGTGGCACTTAGTATTGGTACTAAAAATATGGCGCAACTTAGTCTTGGTGTTAGAGATGCAATATATGATATGGGTGCCTTTGGAATGTCAATTTCAGAGACTAATGAATATTTAGGCGATTATTTAGAATCGTCACGTTTGACTGGCACATTAGAATCAATGAACCAAGCACAACGAACGCAAGCAGGCGCGGAATATTTAGAACAAATTACTAGGTTATCTGCGGCAACCGGTAAACGACGAAAGCAAGTTGCTGAAGAATTAGCACAAATAAAGAAAAGTACTGGTGCTCGAGCCTTTTTAATGGCCCTTGGTGATAAAGAAAGATTACAAGCAGAGCAGGCAATCGACACGATGACGGGTTTAATGAATACGTTTGATGACACCGGCGGTATGTCTAAAGATTTTGCCGACTCGCTGTTGTTAGGAAACTTTGCCGCAACCGAAACTGGTATTGCAATGGCACAATCCGGACGTCAAGTTGAAGCAAACATGATTCAAGACATTCAAAATAGACTTAAAAATGGCCAATTAAATAAGAAACAAGCCGAAGAAGAAATGAAGCGAGTGGCTGCTTATGCGGCCGCTAATACATCCGCAATAGAAGCCACAGCACAAATAGCCGTGGCGTTCGGCGACGAAGCCCGTCAACATGTAGCGTTTACAGCAGGTGCTAAATTATTAAACAAATCTATGGCAGACATGAATACTGGAGTAACCAAGACCGAAAAAAGTATCGGAAACTGGGATGAAATGCAAAATGCTATCTCACAGACTTGGCAAAAATTTATGTCTACCTTATTTGGCGGCGATGAAGGAAATGACTTTTCTAAGATATTAGGCGATATCTCAGCGACGTTCAGCACAATGTTAGGTCCAAACTCAGATTTTACTAAATCATTGCATAGTTTTGCTGAAACAATGGCAACACATGTATTAGAGGCATTAAAATGGTTTCAGAGCGGCGGCGCCAAGGAAACGATGGGAAAGATAAAGACCTTTTTAGCAGAACTCCCAGTTAAAATTAAGGCGTTTACTGCTGGCCTCGGTGAAATGGTAGACGCTATTAAGAGCTTTTTAATGAAAGACTCCGGTGAAAAAGACAAAGATGGCAAAGCAATTATGGAATTTAAATCCTTTGGCGAAATTATTGGCGACACAATTAAAAAAGGCCTTGCCGCGGTAAATTGGCTTAAAGTTGGAGGTATTATTGCGGCCGCATTTGCTGGTATATTCCTTATGAAATCCGTTGTAGGCATGTTTACTTCATCACTTACTACTGGTATGGGTTCTCTATTAGGCAAAGTGGCACCTGGCTTAGCAAAAGTAACCGGCGGCGCTGGCGCGGCCGTTAGTAAGGTAGCAGGCGGCGGCGGCGCAAGCAAAGGCGGAATGGATACAATTGCTAAAGCAGTAGGTAAACTTGGTAAAGGAGTTGGCCAAGCAATTAAAGGACTTATGCAAGGCGTGGCCGGCGGATTAAGTGCATTCAAACCACAAGTATTAATAGGTGCAGTAATATTTGGTTTATCGATAGCGGCAGTCGGCGCAGGTATAGCGGCGGCGGCGTGGATTATGGGTAAAGCATTACCCACACTTGCTGAAGGTTTAGGAAGTTTTGCTACTCTTGATGGAGATAATTTACTTGATGTTGGTTTAGGAATGCTTGCTGTAGCCGCAGGATTAGCGGCTATGGGCGCCGGATCGGTAGTCTCAGGAATTGGTGGTTTAGTAGGCGGCGCATTTAGTAAATTAGGAGACATGATCGGCGCTAAAAGTCCACTTGTAATGTTAGAAGAATTTAGTAAAGTTAATATTAATACTAAAAACGCTATAAAAAATGCCGAAGCAATGGTAGCATTTTCAAAAGCAATGGCTATGGGAGGCGGCGGAGCGGCCGCGGCAGGTATTGGTACGTTAGTTGGCGGAATAACTGGTGCCCTTGGTAAATTCTTTGGCGCCGATGATCCGTTAACACAACTTAAAAAGTTTGGCGCGGTTGATATCGATGGTGCAAAAGTTAAAGTTAATGCCGAGGCAATGAAACTTTTTGCTAGTGCAATGGCAGATGCACCAACAATGAAAACAGATGTAGTCGGTGCGTTGTTTGCTGGAGTTGTAAGCATTTTTGGCGGCACTGTAACAATGCCTTGGGCCAATTTAAAGTTATTTGCTGATGCAGATGTCGACGGAGCAAAAGTTAAAGTTAATGCTGAAGCAATGAAACTCTTTGCCAGTGCAATGGAGGCCGCACCAGTAATCAAGCCAGATATAGTTGGTGCTTTGTTTGCTGGAGTTGTAAGCATTTTCGGCGGCACTGCAACAATGCCTTGGGCCAATTTAAAGTTATTTGCCGATGCTGATATTGATGGTGCAAAAGTTAAAACTAATGCCGACGCAATGAAACTTTTTGCCACAGCGATGGAAACTGCACCAGTAATCAAATCAGATGTAATTGGTGCGTTGTTTGGAGCAATTGTAAGTATATTTGGTGGCGAAGTAAAAATGCCGTGGGATAACTTAAAGTTATTTGCCGATGCTGATATTGATGGAGTAAAAGTAACAGCAAATTCTGCCGCAATGAAAGCATTTTCCAACGCAATGACTAATGTACCAGTAATTGAAACTACAAAGGTTGGTGGATTATTTGGTGCTATTGGAACTATTTTCAGTGGTAAAACAGTAATGCCATGGGCAAATGTAAAAGCATTTGCTGATGCAGACATGGGCGATGCAACTAAGTTAACGGCAAATGCTAAAGCATTAGGTGATTTTGGTACAGCAGTATCAGGTATGCCAGTAATGCCAGAAGGCACAAGAGAAGGTGGTGCTTGGGGATTTGTTAAAGGTATATTTGCTGGCGACACAAAAATGCCATGGGATAAAGTGAAAGCATTTGCTGATGCAGACATGGGCGATACTACTAAAATAGTAGCCAATGCTAATGCTTTATCAATATTTAGTAAAACAATGTCAGGTATTGATCTAGCAAGTCTCGAAGCATGGGGCGATTCGGATTCAATGGATAAAATGTCTAGTGCATTTGGAAACTTGTTTGGTAAAAATTCACCATTAACTCAAATAGCAAACTTAGATAAAATTTCTACGCCATTATCAACAGCAGGCACATCATTAGATGCTTTTAATCCTAAAATGAAAACATTATATGATATGTTAAAAGATCCTGCATTTGTAGCAGGCGCCGGAGCAATTAAAGTATTAACTTCTAATTTAGGAGATCTTGATGATGCAGTTAATGACTGGTCGAAAGATGAATTAGAACAATTTAAATCTATTACTTCGTCGTTAGGTAATTTCACAGGCGCTCAAATTAAAGGCGGCCAAGAAGCACAAACAGGAAAATTAGAAGAAATTAATACATTATTAAAATCCATCGACGAACACGTTGTTGCACAGACAACAGCATTGTTAGGTGAGGGTAAGAGAACTACCGCGGCCACTAAAGACTCAAGTATGCATGTATCTTAAAAGACTTGACTGTGGTAATAAATACTGTTATAATTAACAAATAATTTGGATGAATCTTAATGAGTTGGCGAAAACATTTTACAGTATACGATCAATCTAACTTTAGAGGTAGAGCAGATAGTGCTACCGGAACAGGTGCGGCATCTAATAGCAAATATGCTTCGTGGTTACCTGAAGTATATATGGGCCCACCTAATAGACTCGAACGTTATATGCAATATGACCAAATGGATGCAGATAGTGAAGTAAATGCGGCATTAGATATTATTGCTGAATTTTGTACACAAGTCGATGATGCTACAACATTACCATTTGAAATACATTTTAAAAAAGAAGCAACTGAATCAGAAATTAATGTATTGCAAAGTACTTTAAGACAATGGTGTAATATTAATGATATGGATCGTCGTGCTTGGCGTTTAGTGCGTAGCACATTAAAATATGGCGATCAATTTTTTATGCGTGATCCTGAAACTTGGAAGTTATATTGGATCGATCCAGCAAAAGTTGAAAAGGTTATTGTTAATGAAGGCAAGGGCAAAAAAGCAGAAGAATATTGGATTAAAGATTTAGATCTTAATTTGCAAACTTTAGTTGCAAGTAATATGCATTCTGGACGTGATTATTCGTCCAAAGCAAATCCAGCCATCCCAAATATAACAGGTGGCCAATCATCGTCGACTGTTGGTTCAATGGAAGGCTTAGGTATGGGAGGCTCAACAGCAGGATTTAGTAATGCAGTACCAGTTGATGCAACTAATATTGTACATATTAGTTTAAGTGAAGGCTTAGATAATAACTGGCCTTTTGGTAATAGTATTTTAGAGCCAGTTTATAAAATCTTTAAGCAAAAAGAAATGCTTGAAGATGCTATTTTAATTTATCGTGTACAACGTGCTCCAGAACGCAGAGTATTTTATGTTGATGTTGGTGATATGCCACGTTCACGTGCTATGGCGTTTATTGAGCAAGTTAAAAATGAAATTCATCAAAAAAGAATTCCTAATAAATCAGGCGGCGGCGCCAATGTAATGGACGCGGCATATAATCCATTATCAATGATTGAGGATTATTTCTTTGCACAAACTTCTGAAGGTAGAGGTTCACGAGTTGAAACATTACCGGGTGGTGAGAATTTAGGACAAATTGATGATTTAAAATATTTTAATAATAAATTATTACGTGGTTTACGTGTACCAAGTTCTTATTTGCCAACAGGACCAGAAGACGGTACTGCTGTTTATAGTGATGGCAGAGTTGGTACAGCATTTATTCAGGAATATAGATTTACAAATTTCTGTAAAAGACTACAAGATTTAATTTCACCGTGGTTAGATGATGAATTTAAATTATTTTGTAAACAGCGAGGTATTGAGGTCGAAGCAAGTTTGTTCGAATTAGAATTTACAGAACCACAAAATTTTGGTAAGTATAGACAAATTGAAGTTGATGGCGCACAAATGAATGTGTTTTCAGCCGCTGTAGCAATTCCGTTTATGAGTAAACGTTTTGCAATGAAACGGTATTTGGCATTGACAGATGACGAAATCCAACAAAATGAAAGATTATTCCTTGAGGAAGTTGGCGCCGAACATCCAATGACTGCACTTGATGCAAGCATGGTTGATGTTGGTGTACGTCCAATGGATAGTGGTGATTTAGCACCTGATATTGATGCAGATTTGGATATGGGTGGCGATATAGGTGGTATGGAACCCGGAGCAGAGTCTCCAATTAGTGGTGCAGAAAATGCGCCAGCACCTGTAGCACCAGCGGCAGAACCGGCTGTATAAGGTAAATAATATTATGAAAGTAAAAGATATTTTAATTGAAGGTTATTATGATGTCGAGAAAGACAGGTACGGTGTTGCTCTAATTGATGACACCCGACGTCCACGATTTACTTTAGAACATTTAAATAAATTAAGAAAAGTTAGAGAATTTCGTAAATTTGAAAAAATTAATAGAAAATCTTTATTGCAACAAATATATGGTCCACCGCCAGCAGAAGGCGAAATGGGCGGTTTATAATAATATAATAATTAAAATATTAGTTATTGAAATTAAAAATTATTTAAATATATTTCCGGCCAAAAAAACATCTTTTTCGGCCTAAAAATCCCCTTATTACCCCCCTTTTAAGTAAGACATCTTAAATATTATTACAAACTCTTTCGCGGTTAGAAGAGAGGAGAATTCGGATGTCAAGACAAAAACTTGAAAAGGTATTAGAATACCTTATTAATGATGAAGAAGCACAGGCAACTGATCTTTTGCATCAAGTTTTCGTTGAGAAGGCTCGCAGTATTCACGAATCATTAATTGAAGATGAGGATGAGGATATTGATGAGGCTCTTAATGATGACGATGATGCCGAAGAAAAATCTGTCGACGAAAATATGAAATCTGATTTTAGGGATGAAATGAAGGACGAAAACGAAAGTGTTCGAACTCATGAAGATGAACTAGAAGCAGAAGAAGCATTTGAAGCCGATGATGATGACGATGCTGAATTTGATGACGCTGAAGCAGAAGACGAACTAGACGACATGATGGGTAACGACGAAGCCGAAGCACCAGAAGGTGAAGAGGAAGAAGTCGAAGACCGAGTAGATGATCTAGAAACCGCAATCGAAGAACTTAAAGCACAGTTTGATGAACTCATGGGTGCAGAAGATACAGGCGACGAAATGGACGCCGGTGATGAAATGGGCATGGATGATGAAATGACCATGGAATTACCAGCAGAAGAAGAGTCAATTGCATTCGAAGCCAAAGACGACGATGAAGAAAACGTTGATGAGGCAAAAGCCGATGATGATGACGATGCTGATGAGTTGGACGAGGCTGCAGATTTAAAGGCTGTTGGCAATGCAAAGATGGGTGATGATGGCGACGCTGGTGCAAAAAGCACAATTACAGGCGGAAACCTCAAGAAATCCGATCAAGGTGTCAAAGTTCCAAATATTGCAGGCGGCGATGAGAAAGGTCGTTCAGCAGACAAACCTGCCGAAGGCATGACAACAAATCAAGATGCTAAACTTTCAGCCGGACCAAAGGCAGAAAGTGGCGACAAGTCTGATAAAGGCGCAAAATCGATGGTAGGCGCTGGTAAAGACTTAAGGAAATAATGAGTAATGATTAAACCTTTATATGAACGTTTAACATTTGATCAAGCTCAAGCAACTGTTGAGTCGCATAATCGCGACGACGGTACAGGTAAAGATCTTTATATGAAAGGTATCTTTATCCAGGGTGGTGTTAAGAACCAAAATGAACGTGTTTATCCTGTAAACGAAATAAACTCTGCTGTTGAATCAATAATGGAGCGATTGCGTGAAGGACAAACAGTTCTTGGAGAAGCAGATCACCCAGAAGAACTGACAGTTAACTTGGACAGGGTTAGTCACATCATTCAAGAAATGTGGATGGATGGACCTAATGGATATGGTAAACTTAAAATAGTTCCAACTCCAATGGGTAACATTGTAGCAACATTGCTTGAAAGTGGTGCAAAATTAGGCGTATCCTCTAGAGGCAGCGGTAACGTAAACGAAGGCGGAGAAGTATCCGAATTTGAAATTGTTACTGTTGATATAGTAGCTCAACCAAGTGCCCCGAAAGCATATCCAAAGACTGTTTATGAAAGTCTTCAGAATTATGAAAAGGGACAAAATTTACATAACCTAGCAGAAGCAATGGTGCATGATAAAAAAGCTCAAAAATATTTACAAGATGGTATTGTAAAATTTCTTGAGGAATTAAGAAAAGGAAGTAATTAGGAGAAACACATGGCCGAAGCACTCAAAGAATTACTAGAGAGCGATCTCCTAGACGAAAATACAAAAGCCAGTATTCAAGAAGCATGGGAAAGTAACATAGCAGAGGCGAAAGAAGCAATTGCTTCAGAACTTCGCGAAGAGTTTGCCAATCGCTATGACAGTGACAAGGCACAACTTGTCGAGGCTATGGATAACATGCTTAATGATACTATTAAGGCCGAAATCGAAGAGTTCAATGAAGAACGCAAAGGTCTACTACAGGCCCGAGTTGATTATAAGAATGCAGTAAAAATTCATACTGAGGCTTTAAATCAATTTGTAATGGATTCACTTAAGGGTGAAATCAACGAACTCAGAGAAGATCGCAACCAACAATTTAGTAACTTTAACAAATTGGAAGGTTTTGTACTAAAGCAACTCGCAGGCGAGATTGCCGAATTCAACGATGATAAGAAGTCACTCGCTGAAGCAAAAGTTAAATTAATTACGGAAGGTCGTTCAAAATTAAATGAGGCGAAAGCCAAATTTATTAAGCGTAGTGCAAAAACTGTGGAAGCAGTTATTGAAAAAGTACTACGTAGCGAAATGACGCAATTAAGAGAAGATATTAAGTCCGCACGTGAAAACAACTTCGGACGTAAGATTTTCGAATCATTTGCCGCAGAGTATATGACATCATATCTCGCAGAAGGTACAGAAATCCGAAAACTCAATTTAAATATTGAGAAACAACAAAAATCAATCAATACGCTAACTGAAGCAAAAGAAAATGCAGAAATTGCCGGAAGGAAACTTCAGGGCAAAATCAACCGTGATAAAGTCATGGGTGAACTGCTAGGCCCTCTAGCAAAAGCAAAGCGTGAGATTATGGAAGAATTACTTGAAAGTGTTCAGACAAAGAACCTTAAAGGTAGTTTCCAAAAATACTTACCAGCAGTTTTGAATGAAATCGCTGTTAAGGACGATACTTCAAAGAAGGCTACGCTCACCGAAAGAACTGGTGATAAAGTAGTAGCAAAATCAGAAGAAACCTCTAGAGATGGTACAGCGCAGGTTGTTCATCTTAAGAAATTAGCAGGAATCAATTAAGGAGAGAACAATGGCAGAAAACCTTATGGAAAATGCAAACTGGGGTGCCACTAAAGAGGCTCTTCTAGAAGGACTAGAAGGCCAGCGTAAGCAGACAATGAATGTGATCTTAGAGAATACTAAGTCACATCTTACAGAAGCGGCTACCGCTGGTGCTACTGCCTCAGGCAACGTAGCAACCTTGAATAAGGTCATTTTACCAGTAATTAGACGTGTAATGCCAACAGTAATCGCTAACGAGATTGTTGGTGTTCAGCCTATGACTGGTCCAGTTGGACAAATTCACACATTACGTGTACGTTACGCAGACACTTTTAATAGTGCCGGTGGCGTAGACACCGCGGCAGGCGAAGAGGCATTAAGCCCATTCAAGATTGCCGCAGGCTATTCAGGATCGGCCGCTGACGATAAGGCAGCAGGTACAGCCGCTCTTGAAGGTAACGCGGGTAACCGTTTATCAATTCAGATCGTAAAAGAAACAGTAGAAGCGAAGTCACGCAAAATGTCCGCACGTTGGACTTTTGAGGCAGCGCAGGATGCTCAAGCAATGCACGGCATTGATGTTGAAGCAGAAATTCTTGCCGCACTAGCACAAGAAATTACTACTGAAATCGATCAGGAAATTCTATCATCTTTGCGTTCACTTGCAGGCGCAGATGTAACTTACACACAGGGTAGTGTAACAGGTACACCAACATACGTAGGTGACCGTCACGCCGCTCTTGCAATTCTAATGAACCAGCAGGCTAACCTAGTAGCGGCTCGCACAAGACGCGGCGCGGCTAACTGGGCAGTTGTTCCACCAAATGGACTAACAGTTCTACAAAGTGCAACAACTTCGGCATTTGCTCGTACAACAGAAGGCACATTCGAAGCACCAACAAACGTCAAGTTTGTAGGTACATTGAATGGTACAATGCGTATCTATGTTGATACATATTACACAGAAGACGGTTCGTCAGCAGACATTCTAATGGGCTATAAAGGCTCAACAGAGACAGACGCGGCGGCATTCTATTGCCCATACGTACCACTAATGAGTAGTGGTGTCGTAATGGATCCAGCAACATTCGAGCCAGTCGTGTCATTTATGTCACGTTATGGTTACAAAGAGTTAACTAATACAGCGAACTCCTTTGGTAACGCAGGCGACTATGTATCTGGTATTGCACTAGCAGGTCTTGCATTCGTATAAAACATTACGCATGTTTATAGTTTAGAAGCCCGGGTTTACCCGGGCTTCTTTTATGAGCGTTCACCTTCCTTAATAGATAAATATAATTAAAGCATCGCATTAAGGTGAAATAAATGGCACAAAGTTCAATTAGAAATTTAAATATTGATGGAAATTTAGTTATTTCCGGTAGTACCACACAGTTAGATGTGAATACAATTGTTGTTGATGATAATAATATTACTATTAATGATATTACAACACCAACTGATGCAACTGCTAATCAGGGTGGATTAACATTAAAAGGTACAACCGATAAAACAATTAACTGGGTTGATGCAAATGATGCATGGACATTAAGTGAGCATTTAGATATAGCAGATACTAAAGGATATCGAATTAATAATGTTTCAGTATTAACTGCAACTACACTTGGTAGTTCTGTTATTAATAGTAGTTTAACAAGCATTGGAACATTAACTGAATTAACTGTTGATAACATTAAAATTGATGGTTCTAATATTGGACTACTAACTGATTTAGATTTAATTACTCTAACAAACAATACTGTTACAGTATTAGGTGCCGTTCATGCTACAACATTGCATGGCGATGGCAATGCAGTTACAAATTTAAATACATCATCATTTTCGGCACCAGGAAGTAATGGCGATATAATTATAAATTCATCTGGTGGATTGGGTGCAATATCTACAGTTCCTTTGGCCCAAGGTGGTACAGGTGGCACAGATGCTGATACAGCAAAAACTAATTTAGGTTTAGGTACTGGTAGTTCACCAACCTTTGGTAGTACAAACGGCGGCCATGGCGCCGTTCACATTGAAGCACATCCAGATGGCTCAACACTTAAAACGGCTGGCCTTTTGCAACGAAGTCTTCCACCGGCTGCCGGCTCTGGCCATAGATTTTTTACTGGTATAGGCGACGCAAATGGTAGTTATTTAATTTCACATAAAGTTACAAGCGATGCTGGTGTCGATTCCGGAACTGCAAAAGTTTATTTTTGGACAACAGATATTGGAAATAAAGTATACCTTGGTGGTACTTATCCTTCCGCAACAACAACGAATGCTTATATTAATGGTTTAGCATATCCAACAGCAGATGGTTCTAATGGTCAAGTTATGACTACAAATGGCGCAGGCACATTAAGTTTTACAAGTGTTTCTGGAATAGGCGCATTGTTGGCGTCAAACAATTTAAGTGATTTAGCAAGTGCCGCAACATCAAGAACTAACTTAGGATTAGGTACATCAGCAACACAAAATTCGGGTGTGTTTGCACAAGTTGCTAATAATTTAAGTGATGTTACAGCCGCAACAGCAAGAACTAATTTAGGTATTACAGCAACAGGCGCAGATACTGCTTATGCATTTAGAGCAAATAATTTAAGTGATGTTACAGCCGCAACAGCAAGAACTAACTTAGGCGTAACAGCAACAGGTGCTGATACCGCTTATAGTTTTAGAGCAAATAATCTAAGTGATTTAGCAAATGCCGCAACAGCAAGAACTAACTTAGGCGTAACAGCAACAGGTGCTGATACTGCATATAATTTTCGAGCAAACAATTTAAGTGATTTAGCAAATGCCGCAACAGCAAGAACTAACTTAGGGTTAGGTACAATTGCTACACAAGCCGCTAATGCTGTTGACATTGACGGTGGTGCAATTGATGGCGCAACAATTGGCGCTAACTCAGCACAACCTGCAACAGTTACAACATTTACTTCAACTGGTATCGATGATAATGCTTCTTCAACTGCAATGACAATTGCTTCTAATCAAGATACAACGTTCGCGCAAGGCATTAAAGTTGGTAATATAGCAGGTGCCGCAGGCGCAGGTAACATACGTTGGTCAGGCACAGACTTCCAAGGACATGATGGTAGTAATTGGCAATCATTAACAAGTGCCGCAACTGCTTCGGTAAGTGGTAACATTGCAACATTTACAACAACACAAGCAATAACAGGTACATCATATGCTGATGTTCCTGGGTATACAACAGCAATTACAGTAACAAATTCAAATATTATTAATGTACAAGTTAACGTTGATTTACTCGCGCCCGCCACTTCCTTCCTGTCTTATCTTAAATTGGTAAGAGTTATAGGTGGTACACCTACAGATTTATATGAAGATGAAAGCGGCTCGTCGTCTAATGAAAATCCCAATCATTTTAATATTTCATATGCAGATGCCCATGGCCAAGCAAACGGTACTGTTATTACATATAAACTAATGGCAAAAGTATCGGGTAATACATTAACTGTTAATCCGTATGCAAACAATGCACAAATTTTCGTTTATGAAATTACAACAAGTCCAACCGCAGTTACATCAGTATGGGGCCAGACTGGCGACGTTACTTCAGCCGACTGGGGCTCGGTAGCATAACATACTATTAAACTTCATTCTCCCTAATAATCAATAAATACATGCAGTTGTTAATTGTTCAAGAGGGTGTAGGCACCCAATTGTTTTAAAATATCAGAAATATTTTATAAAATATTTACGACTATATATACGGGAGAATAATAAATGCCAAATTATGCAGTACAACGTCGACGTGGTACTACTGCCCAACATAGCTCATTTACAGGCCTAGAAGGTGAATTGTCAGTTGATACAACGAAGGACATTGTTGTTGTTCATGATGGTTCAACAGCAGGCGGCCGAGCAATGCTACGTGAAGACGTAGACAATCTAGCAAATGACGCTATCTCAGGTGATAAAGTTCATGGTGGTACTATTAGTGGTAGCGTAATCTTAGATGATGGCGCTAACGCAACAACACAATCAGCAGGTAATGCTACAACTTTACTTGCTACAACAGCATTTGTAACAACAGCAGTTGCAGGTGAAAACACACTAGCGGAGATGGGCGATGTTGCTCTTTCAACTCCAGCAGATGCCGCATTACTATTATACGACACAGGCTCTTCAACTTGGAGAGATGCGGCTATGTCAGGCGATGCAACAATCAGCGACACTGGTGCAATTACAGTTTCTGGTTCTGCTACAGCAGATGCATGGTCAACAGCAAGAACATTGTCCTTTACAGGCGATGTAACTGGCTCAGGTTCAGTAGATGGCTCAGGCAACGTAGCAACCGCTTTAACAATCGCAGCAGATTCAGTTGCACTAGGTACCGATACTACTGGTAACTATGTGTTGTCAGTTGCAGACTCAGGCGGCGGCAATATTACAGTTACTAATGGTGTAGCAGAGGGTGGTGCAGTAACACTTAATACCGCACAAGATATCGCTACAGGTGATTCACCAACATTTGTTGGTTTAACACTTACTGGCGACTTAACTGTTGGTGGTACAACAACTACAGTTAACTCAACTGTTGTTTCAATTGCAGACGCAATGATTCAGTTAGCATCAGGTAACTCATCCGCGACAGCCGCTTACATTGGTATGCAGGCAGAGCGCGGTAGCGGCTCGTTCGGAGATCCAGATGCATACTTTGTTTGGGAAGAATCATCAGATCGTTGGAGAGCAACAACTTCACCAGATGGTACAAATCACACAGATGCAAATATGCAATGTGGTACACTAAATGGTACAGCAACAGCCGCTCTATATTCTGACTTAGCAGAACGCTATTCATCAGATGCAGTATACGAAGCCGGCACAGTTGTTAGTTTTGGTGGCGCAAACGAAGTTACACAAAGTACAGAAATGTATGATACTCGTGTAGCAGGCGTTGTTTCTACTAATCCAGCACATTTAATGAATGCCGAAGCAGGCACAAACGAAACTCATCCAGCAATCGCACTAAGCGGTCGCGTTCCAGTAAAAGTTATGGGTACAGTACGCAAGGGCGACCTAATGGTAACATCAGCACAAACTGGTGTAGCAATGGCCGCAGACGAGCGTGTAACAGGAGCAATCATTGGTAAGGCTATTGAAGCACATACTGGTGAAGGTATTGGTGTTATTGAAGTTCTAATTGCAATGATGTAATTTATACTTTTAACATATAGATTATAAAGAGGGCTAATTAGCCCTCTTTATTTTTGAGTTTAATAATAGTTAAAGGTTCATTCGGATCATATTCGTACATTGTATTAAATGCTTTAATCCAAAGATCAAATTCTTTTTGTTGTTCAAGTGCTTCATGGTATATAACAGGAAGCATATACATATTAGTATTCTTCCATCGTATAGCATGATGTTTAATTAATTGTTTTAAATTTTCATTGTCAAATTTAATTGATTCAATTACCTCGTCAAGCCATTTATGATTTTTAAATAAACTTAAAAACCAGATGTGTGTTTTATTGTTCTCATCATATTCAAGTTGTGTTACTTGTAAGTCATAATATAATGCTCTTACAGGATGAATCTCTGGACGATATTTTATTAAAACTGTTGGAAATTTAAAATCTGCTTTTTTTGATTTATATGTGTCTTGTAATACAAGGTAATCATTTGCAAAATCATTTTTATTTTTATGATATTTGTCTACTTTAAAGTTAATAATCTGCCTTTTAATTTCCTGCAGAAGTTTTCGAGTTTTTTTATCCGTAAACTCTTTTTTCCAATAATCTATAGCAAGGTACGCTGAACTGAATTTATTCTTATACTTTCCTTCTGAAAAGTATTTTGGGATAGTTCCAGTTATGTCGAATGCCTTTATTTGCCTATGTAATTCTGCCTTTATTAGATTAATTATAGTTGCCATTCATGGCTCCTTATACAATTTACAATTTACTATAAATATTTACAATTAATTGCTTGTTCGATAAAACTGGCTTTTAGTATTATAAGATCTTATAATTTAAAAAAGAATTCGTGTAAATACTACTGTTACACATTTGTAAGAATTGTAAATTGTGAGGGAAAAATGGAAATCCAAAAACATCAGTTGTTCGCAACTGAAATCTATACCACTAACTTTGAAACATCAGATGATGTTAACAAAGTTATATTAGAACAGTTTGATGCAAGCAAAGAATATCATACTGTTTCACATCATAACACCATGAGGTATGAGAATACCTATGTTTCTGTACAACACGTTCCTGCTGTCCAAGCAATCTTAACATCTGCTGTAGCAGTAACAAGTGTTTTTACAAAACAACAATTTCAAATCAATGAAAATAATTGGTGGTTTAATATTATGAAAGGTGGTGATGTTACTGATCCACATGGACATAGTCCTGGTCCTGTTTGGTCTGGCGTTTATTATGTCAAAGTACCCGCAGGGAGTGGAAAGTTATATTTCACTTATAATCGTATGCATATTAAAGAACCAAATTTCTACAAGTATATTGGACATAATTTCCAAGATGTTGAAATTATTCCAGTCGAAGGTATGATGGTTATTTTTCCAAGTTGGTTAGATCATAGAGTTGGAATGCAACAAAATAATGAAGATCGCATTTCAATATCGTTTAATATGAGATACCCACATGGAATATTATAATATCATACAATGCAAGTAATACTTCGATAAATACTTGTAACAAGTGCTCTAATTAGTACTTGTGTCTCGTTCCGTAACAGGAACTCCATGCGTTTATCTGCCCCCGCCTGAGACCGGGGAGGTTTAGAGAGGCATCTCTTAACTAAGCCTAGGATAAGTCAACATATGCAGTTGGCCTAGTCTAGAGTGATAAACAAGCCTATTTATAGACTTAATGGAGGTAATCATAAAATGGCAAATATCAAAAACTTTGGTATTGCTGGTGTTTCAGCCGACGTTCAGATGGGTAAGAGTGGTGGCCGCTTAGTATATGATAGCGGTAATACACTATTCAAATTTACTACATCAGACGGTTCAACATTAGCAAAACTACGTGTCGCTGAACCATCAGGTACAACTGATGCTGCTTCGAAAGGATACGTTGATGGTGTTGCTTCTGGCTTAGATGTTAAAGATTCGGTACGTGTTGCTACTACAGCGGCAGGTACTCTCTCTTCATCTTTTGCTAACGGCAGTACAGTTGACGGCATTTCACTAGCAACCAACGACAGAATTTTAATTCAAGACCAAGTAAGTGGTGCAGAAAACGGTATCTACACAGTTAACGCTTCTGGCGCACCAACTCGTGCAACAGATTTCGACGCTGACAGTGAAGTAACCGCTGGTGCATTTACATTCGTTGAAGAAGGTACAACAAACGCTGATAACGGTTTTGTACTAACAACAGATGGTACAATCACAGTAGGTACAACAGCAATAGCGTTCGCTCAGTTCTCTGGTGCGGGTTCAATTATTGCTGGTGCAGGTTTAACTAAATCTGGTAGCACATTGAATGTTATTGCAGGTACTGGTATTACAGTAAATGCTAACGATGTGCAGATTTCTGCCTCATACGCTGGTCAAAATACAATAACAACCCTCGGTACAGTTGCTACAGGTACATGGAACGGCACAGGCATTGCAAATGCTTATGTTGACAATGACCTAACAATTTCCGGTGGTACAGTAGACAATTCAATAATTGGTGGTACAACACCAGTTGCTGGTACGTTTACAACACTAACAGCCAATACATCTCTTGTAGGTACATTGGGAACAGCCGCACAAGGTAGCGTTACATCTTTGGGTACACTAACAGCACTCAACGTTGATAACCTTAACTTAAACGGTAATGCAATTACATCAACAGACTCTAATGGTAACATTGACCTAACCCCACACGGTGTTGGTGAAGTTAACATTACTAAAGTTGATATTGACGGCGGCGCAATCGACGGCACAATAATTGGTGCTAACTCAGCAGTCGCTGGTACATTCGGTGCCTTAACATCAACTGGTACATCAACACACGCATCAGTAGATATTAATGGTGGTGCAATTGACGGAACTAACATTGGTGCGGCTTCGGTTGGTACTGGTGCGTTCTCAACAATTAGTGCAACTGGTACAACAACTGGTGTTGCCGCTAATTATAGTGGCGCAGTAGGCGTTGACGGTAACTTTGATGTTGCTACTAACAAGTTCACCGTAGCCGCGGCGACTGGTAATACAGTTGTTGCTGGTACACTTGGTGTAACTGGTCTATCAACATTGGCAACAGTTGATGTTGGTGGTGGTGCAATTGACGGTACAATAGTTGGTGCCGCTTCGGCAGCCGCTGGTACGTTTACAGCATTAACTGCAACAGGCACATCGACACTTCCAGTTATTAATGGTAGTGGTGCGTGGACCAACACTGGTACACTTACAGCAGGTACAGTTGACATTAATGGCGGTGCTATTGACGGCACTAACATTGGTGCTAACGCACAAGGCACTGGTCGTTTTTCATCGTTGCAAGCAGATACACTTGCTGGCGCATTGAATGCTTCTAGTCAAGCCATTACAAACGTTAATATTGATAGTGGTGCAATCGACGGTACTCCAATTGGTGCAAATTCAGTATCAACTGGTGCTTTCGGCGCATTAACATCAACTAGTCATGTTTCCTCAGGTAACATTTCTGGTGTTGACGGTACATTCTCCGGTAACCTCGCAGTTACAGGTAATATTGTTGGTAGCGGCAATTTAACAATCAGTGGTGATACTGTTACAGCAAACGTAACAACTATTACTATTGAAGATCCACTAATGCTACTTTCAAGTAGTGCAGCCGATGCTGGTACAGTTGACGCTGGTTTTGTTGTAGAGCGTGGTTCTTCTGCTAACGTAGCATTGCTATGGGACGAATCAGCAGATGAGTTCGCGGCAATTTCTACAACAGATACAGGTACTACAGCAGGTAACGTTACAATCGCTGCCTATGCAGACTTCAAGGCCAAAGATGTTCAGGCCGGAGGTGCATTAACAGCAGCCGGTGCTACAACACTTAGTGGTGCTCTTACTGTTTCAGGTGGTGGTGCAGTTGCTCTAGGTGCAAGTGCCTTAACAGGTTCTGGTGCGTGGACACATACTGGTACACTTACAGCAGGTACAGTTGACATTAACGGTGGTGCAATTGATGGAACAGCAATTGGTGCGGCTTCGGCAAGCACTGGTGCGTTCTCAACATTGAGTGCAACCGGTACATCAACACTAACAACTGTTGATATCAATGCAGGTAATATTGATAATACAGTAATTGGTGCAAGTACAGCAGTCGCTGGTACATTTGCGGCGTTGACAGCAACTGGCACATCAACACTTTCAACTGTTGATATTAACGCTGGTGCAATTGATGGAACAGCAATTGGTGCAAATTCAGTATCAACTGGTGCGTTCTCAACAATTAGTGCAACTGGTGCAATCACTGGTGATTTAACTGGTGACGTAGCAGGTAACGTAACATCAACTGGTACTTCAACTTTCACAACCGTAGATATTAACGGTGGTGCAATTGACGGTACTAATATTGGTGCTAACCAAGTAGGTACTGGACACTTCTCAACATTAGGTGCAACCGGTACATTAACTGGTGTTGCCGCTAACTTTAGTGGTGCAGTAGGCGTTGATGGCAACTTTGATGTTGCTACTAACAAGTTCACAGTAAATGCAACTAGTGGTAACACACAGGTTGCTGGTACACTGGGTTCAACAGGTGCAATTACAGCATCAGCAGGCGTAACTGGTGATTTAACTGGTAACGTTGCTGGTAACGTAACATCAACTGGTACTTCAACTTTCACAACCGTAGATATTAACGGTGGTGCAATTGATGGTACAGCAATTGGTGCTAACTCAGCATCAACTGGTGCGTTCTCAACATTGAGTGCAACAGGTACAACAACTGGTGTTGCCGCTAACTTTAGTGGTGCAGTAGGCGTTGATGGCAACTTTGATGTTGCAACCAACAAAATGACAGTCGCAGCCGCATCTGGTAATACAACTATTGCTGGTACACTTGGCGTAACTGGTGCAATTACTGGTGCTTTAACTGGTAACGTAACTGGTAATGTAACTGGTGACTTAACTGGTAACAGTGCTGGTACACATACTGGTGCAGTATCTGGTAACGTAACATCAACTGGTACTTCAACATTTACAACTGTTGACATTAATGGCGGTGCTATTGATGGTACAATTATTGGTGCTAACGCAGCCGTAGCAGCCGATTTTACAACAATGGATGCAACTGGTAATGTTACAATTGGCGGTACTCTAGCAGTAACCGGTAATACAACACTAACAGGCAACCTAACTATAAACGGTACAACAACAGATGTTTCAACTGTTAATACAGTAATTGAAGACGCTGTTATTATGGTCAACAATGGCGAATCTGGTGCAAGCGTTACAGGCGTTTTCTCTGGTATCTCAGTTGACCGTGGTTCGTCAGCAAATGCCCATATGGTATTTGATGATGGACAAGATCGTTGGGAATTCCTAACAGGCCACGACACAATTGCTTCAGCCTCACTTGGCAACGTAGCATTTGGTACAGTCGGTGCAGGTACATGGCAAGGTACAGCAATTGCTGACACATATGTTGCTAACGATCTAACAATTAGTGGTGGTACAGTAAACAACTCAGTCATTGGTGGTTCAACTGCCGCGGCTGGTACATTTACAACACTTGGCTTTGATACACTAGGTTCTGCTGTTGATATGGGGAACCAAAATCTTACTAATGTTGACATTGATAGCGGTGCTATTGATGGTACAGTAATTGGTGCCGCTTCGGCAGCCGCAATTACAGGTACTACTATTACAGCAAGTTCCTCATTAGTAGGTACACTAGGTACAGCATCTCAAACTAATGTTACCGGTCTCGGTACAATTGGTACAGGTGTATGGCAGGGTACAGCAGTAGCCGCAGGCTTCGGTGGTACCGGTATTGATACTTCAAGTTCAACTGGCGCAGTTCGCGTAGACAGTGGTACTTGGTCTGTAGGTGATGTAAGCCTAACAGCAGACGTATCTGGTACACTTCCAGTTGCAAATGGTGGTACTGGTATTACATCAGGAACAACTAATCAGTTCTTGAAGTTTACAGGTTCTACAACAATTGGTGCAGGCTATGCAGAAGACCTCTATGCTAATGATGTTAAAGTCTTTAGTGCAAGTGGTGCAACAACCTCAGGTGCTGGTGAAGGTGTAAAACTAACCAACGCTTCCGGTAAGGCATACTTCCGTTCAGTGAATACAGCAGGCTCAGGCGACGTTGATCTATATCTCGGCGCTCAAGACTCTGGTGACGTTGTTATTGAAGGTACAGGTAATGGCGTAGTTAAAGGCGATAACGATCTCGACTTAACAGTACGAGGTGGTGATTCCTCTGCCGCAGACGCTGGTGATTTAATTCTCTCCGGTGGTAACGGCACAGGCTCAAATGCCTCTGGTAATGTATACATCCAGGGCGGTTTGGGTGGTTCTGCTAACGGTAATGTACAAATTCGTGATGCAAATGGCTTAGAAGTATTGAAATTCACAGAGACAGGAAGTGCTGTCAATGAGATGACAATTGCTAACGCGGCCACATCAGGTACACCAACCTTAAGCACAACAGGTAGCGACACAAACATTACATTGCTTATCAGTCCTAAGGGTTCGGGCGTTATTAACGTTCCAGCATCTTATGCGGCACGAGCAGGTTTTGGCACAAACTCACTAGCAACAAAAGAATATGTTGATAATAATTCTTCAACAGAAACTTTTGCTAGACGTGCGTCGTTCACAGCCAATAGTTCAGCAAATGATTTTGCTGTTGGTACTATTAACTCAGGTACAACAAACTATATTAATCGAGTAACAGTAGCCGTTACAACTGCTTTAAGCGGTGGTAGCGTATCTGGCGTTCGACTACATGATGGTACAGCGTACTTGACCGCTCTAGATGATTGTGATACATCAGAAACAGGAACTTATGTTATTGATCTTCCAACATCAACAGCAACAGCCGCAAGTGCGGTACTTACAGCAAAAGTTGTTCAGAGCAATGGCACAACTGCCTCTGTTCCAACAGCAGGCGTTGTAGTAGTAACAGCACAGTGGGTGAAAGTATAAGCGTTAATTCGCTAGTAGCGGATTAACTGCTACGAATTTAAGGAGCCTCGGGGGAAACCCCGGGGTTTTCTTTTAATTCTCTTTGAAGAATAGAGGTAAGTTTGTTAACATTATTTTTATTATGAAGGATAAGTTTAGTTCCGGCATGTAATGGTTTCGGCCACGCTCCAATTTTAACCCAAGCATAACCATCATTTTCATCATTTAAAATAGGATGGAATTCACTATTAATTATACTAACAAAACTTGCATATTTAAATGCTTCGTCGTTGCTAATAAAATTATCTAAAGGATATGTTTTAAGAATTTTTGGAACGAAAATAAGTTCTTCTTTAATTTCTCGGGTTAATGCTATACCTAAAGATTCGCCCGGCTCGACCTTACCACCAAAAAAACTCCAGGTTAAAGGGTGCGAACTTTCTGCACTTCGAAGTCCTAACATTACACGTTTTGTTTTTAAACTTAAAAATATGGTGCCTACGGCCTCAATCACTACTATGAACCTTTGTTTTAAATGAACACTTGTTACAAGTATATATGCATTCTGTTGTTTCGTATAGAATTGTACCGCGACGGCATTGTGGACACTGAATTAGTGTTGGACGCAACTCATTTAATTTACAATTTTCCAGAAACCTGGATAATATCTTCCTTGGTAAGAATTTGCCCATTCTATACCGTCCCATTTAAACTGTTCACCAGTAAAATTATTTTGAATATAAGTAGGGCCCGATGACCCTGACGAATCAAAATGCACTACCCACGCACCACCGTTGTATTGTATTAAATCGTTTTTGCTTGCTTGTAAATTTGCCCATGCATTGGTAACATCTGCGGCATCAGGCCCGCCAATATCATCTAAAATTAGATATCGCTGATTAACGGCGGCCGCAGGTAATGTACCATCACCTGGATAATTGTTATGTGGATTAATTACTGCATTTACAGTAAGATCTGTTCCTGGCAATGTATCGGTATCAACCGTAAAATCAACGACGTTTGTTACTCCGGTTGTAGCGATAGTTCCAACAATGTCATTTGGATCTGTTTGTAATTCAGGATCAGATTGTAACCTTAATCTAACTTGTGTTACATTATTTGTTATACCACCATATGGTAGTAAGTATTTTGCCCAATCAAATGCCGCGCCAGTTGAATCTTCATTAATACCAGCGTGAGTTAATAATTGTATTTGAGGGGGGGTTCCCGAAACCACTTTGATTGAAGTATCTTCTGGTGTAACAATTTGCCTATTTAGATAAGTTGCATCACCAAAAAAGTCAAATGCTTCTGGATCATAATTAAGATCTATATCTTGTGTTCTAGCAGTAACTTGATGAATTAATTTTTGTTGTGTTATTTTGACCGGAGGACTAACCCAAACTGGCATTGTAAATGTTAATGACCCAACATCAATTTGAGAATCAATACCTTGTGGGACACCTCTAGCAGACCAACTAATATCTGTTAGTTCAACTACAGTTAATGATGTCCAATCTAATATGTTTGTATTTGCTTGTAATTCAATTGCAGGATTAAACAGTACTAATATTTGTTCCATTAATTGTAATTTTTGATCGGTATTACTAGTCCATATATCAACTTGCATAGTTAACGTATATGGTGTTGGCATTAATCTTTCGACGGTATACATATTACCAATTTCGTTTGTATATTTTCCTGTTTCTTGATCAAATTTTCGTTCTGTTACATGTTTTTGATCTGTATAAAATGGGTCAAGTGTTCGTGTTCTGTCTGGTTGTAGTGTTAATATATGAGATGTAATAAATGGACACGAGTTAACAACATTCTCACTATTGTTTCGTAATATATGCCCAACCATTCTTTGCATATCAGCATATCTGCAAGGTACCTTTATAAATTTTTCTATGTCGTCTTTGCCCTTACCAGTTTTAATTAATAAGCCACCAAATAATCGCATAAATTGCAGAAGGTATCTGCGAAATTGCTCATCATAAAAGTATCCTGCTTCGTTATATCTAGTTGCCATTTTAGAAATCCGACTTTGGTTTTACTGCTTTACTTATACCTTGTTTTGAAGGAATAGTAGCACCAGTATTGCCATCAATAATTAAATTAGTATTTTTTGTAAATTTATGTAGAATTGCATTACCAGCCGCCCATATACCACGTTGATCGTCTTCGACTTTAAGCCAATGATTACCTGATTTTTTATATAATCGATGAGGAGTATAATCTGTGCGTAAATAATATGCACCGTCGGTGGCGTTTGTTGGAAATGTTGCGCCACTACCAACAACAGATGCACCGTTATCGGGTACAGCATCTTCAAGAAATATACCTTTCTTTTTATCAGTTTCATTAAAATATAAATGAGCAGTATCAAATCCGTGTTTTGGAACTTCATTTTCTGCTTGTTCAAGTACTGCTTCGCTTATATCAATTTCACTACTATATGTACTAAGAATATTTTTTAAATCATCTGCATCATCGCCGTCACCGAGAATATCTCTATATTCGACTGTATCTTGCAATGCTTGGCACTTGACACGTATCATGTGTGGCCACCAATTTGCATCAAATCCGCCTGCTTCTCTTACAACATCTTCTACAACATAAAATTTGCGTATCGGACCTGCTGAATTATCAAGTCCTGTATCATCAGCCAAGTGTGGCAATTCTAAAACATCGCCGCTCATTATTTTACGACCTAAAATAGTCATATGATCATTTAAATGAAATGTCATATAAATGTTATCAGCAGATAGAAACATACCAAATTGTGTTAAATCAAAATCATTATCTTGTGGTTGATATACGCCTCGCATATCATAAACAATTTCATCATATTTGCGATCTCTATTTTCTAAGAATAATAAATCTTGTATTTTTGTTTCTGCAACAATGTTTTTAGGATCTGTTGATTTCTTTGACGCATAGTTAGGTTTTGTTGCATCTGCTTTATTTACAGTTCCGTCTGGGTTAATTGTTTCGCCCTGGTCATAGACACCTATATACTTGTGTATAAAAACACCAGTACCGCCAGCATAAATATGTTCGCCGACTAACCGATCTACAAATTTGTAGTCATTGCCCTTTTCAGGCCTCCATAATGATAGTCGTGGCATATAATGTAACCTCTTTATTGTATTTACCGTTTTCTTTAGGTTGACAAATGGATAAATGTAGTTTATCATATATAAGTACATAAAATCTCGTGGAGATATAATGGCCATTTATAAAACAACTAAAAAATCTAAAAAACGTAGACCTCGTAAAAAAACAGACCTCGGCGAGTCCCCCAATTGGCCAGTATTTTTAGCCGACGGCCCTACGGATATGGCTATATATTCATATCATTCGCATTCTATGCAATGGTATAACTATAATCATAAAGCCAAAGATTTGCGTAAAGATGTTGAATTGTATCTAAAAAAGAACAAATATTCTAAAAAAGACATTAATGCTTGGAAGGCCGCAGATGTTTGGCGTACAGGTGTTACTGTTTCAGGTTTATGTAAAATGATGAATGAAGGAATGATTGAGGTTCTACCTAATCCGTATAAACAAGATAATAAGTATAAACATTCTTATGATAAAACTTGGGAGCCTGTATCTGGACATATATGGATACAAAACAAACTTGCTGAAATAATTGATCATGGTAAAAAAGCAATTGCTGAAAACAAAGTAGTTGAAAAAGAAAATAAATTAAAAGCACCCCCAAAAACAATTCAAGAACGTATGCACGAAAAACTTTTAGAATTTTTAGAAGAAACCGAAGGTGCAATAGAAGATTTTTTATATGGTGACAAGCCTTTTGTATCAGATTATAGTATGTATAAACATCTTACAAGAGACGCATTGCCTCCTAAAATAGCATCGCAAATTGTTAAAATATATGAAGGCGAGGCCGAAGAATACCAAGAATTAGCAAAGCCTTGCACAGAATCACAATTAAAGAAAATGACTGAGCAGGATCAAGATTATCATATGCAACTGTTAGAAGGACATTCTCATACGACAAAACCTCAAGCAAAAAAAATTGCTACGTTTTATGAAACCCTTATTGCTGATGTTAATATGTATATTGATTCTGCTAAAGTTTCGAGAACACCTCGTAAGAAAAAAGCACCAACAAAAGAAAAGTTAATAGCAAAACTTAAATTTAAAACAAATGATGAAAAATATAGGATAGCAAGTATTAATCCAATAGATATTATCGGTGCTGATGAATTATGGGTGTTTAATACTAAAACACGTAAACTTGGAAAGTATATAGCATTGAATACCGATCCTATGGGACTTAAAAGAGATGGTTCGGGACTATCAGTAAAAGGTACTACAATTTTAGGTTTTCATGTTGAACAAAGTATTCAGAAGACTTTGCGTAAGCCTGAAGAACAATTAAAAGAATTTACAAAATCAGGAAAAGTAAAACTTCGAAAGTTTCTCGAAAAAATTAAGACTACAGATATTAAATTAACCGGTAGAATTAATAACGAGACGATTATACTCAAAGCCAGTTAAATACATATAGAAATGTATTTGAAGGAGATGGGTCTAATGGGACACTTGAAAGATGCCGCGATCGCGGCGAATCGTAAATGTAACTTTTCTTATTACTGCTATCATGCTTGGATAGCATGCCGAGCAGGAACCTTGTTGGGATATTTGTCACTAATGTCATATGTCCATGCTTTTTTTCCGTTCGTATATGCTAAGTTCGGCCTGGCTGAATTAATTATTCGTAATACTAATAATATACGTAGGTCTATACCCGATTGGGAAGGCTGGAAAGAGTTAGATAATTGGGATGATGAGAAATACAAATAAATAATACTATGAAAAAACTTCTACTAATTATCATTGATAAGTCCGTAGTAAAGGAATAATAATGTTTAACTTGAACGATAGATATATCGTTTCGAGTGGTGAATTTGTTCTGTCAGGTGTACAAGCAATTGTAAAATTGTCCCTTCTTCAAAAAGAACTTGATAAGAAGAATGGGTTAAATACTGCCGGTTATGTAACAGGATACAGAGGATCGCCGCTCGGAACAGTAGATAAGGAGTTTCTCGCCCAGAGAGACCTTTTAACTAAAAACAACATTACTTTTCATCCTAGCATTAACGAAGATATTGCAGTTGCAACATTGCAAGGTACACAGCAATTAGGCATTGTATCCAAGGCTACTGTTGACGGCGTATTTGGATTCTGGTATGGCAAAGGCCCGGGTGTTGATAGATCCGGAGATCAATTTAAGCATACAAGTTTTTTTGGTACTTCGCAATATGGTGGCTGTTTAGCATTTGCTGGTGACGATCATTCAAACAAAAGTTCTACTATCCCCCACGAGACTGGCCCCACGTTTAAAACGTGGCGTATACCCGTTATAACGCCCGCTACAGTGGAGGATGTTATCCGGCTGGGTCTAATGGGTATCGCTATGAGTCGATACAGTGGATTATGGTCTAGTATGAAGATTATTTCTAACTTAGCAGATGCGTATCAAACTGTTAGTATTAATTTAGATAGTTGGAAGCCAAATATCCCTAATAATCCTCCAGTGGTGTTTGATGTTCATGCACGGTGGCCTGATTTAGGTGTTGAGCAAGAAGCACGTATTACAGAACAAAAACTTCCTGCATTGCAAGAATTTATGCGGTATAATATGTTTGATAGTTATAACTTGCCAAAAGAAACGCATATGCGATTTAGTAGTGATAATCGCGTTGGCATTGTTGCTGTCGGAAAAAGTTATGTTGATACGTTAACTGCAATGCAAAAACTTGGAATTACAACAGATGATGTTGGTTTATATAAAGTTGGAATAGCCTGGCCATTGCACGAAGAACACCTCATAAATTTTTGTACATCATATCATGATATTCTTGTTGTCGAAGAAAAATCTGGATTAGTTGAAGATCAATTGTATAAACTTTTATATAATAAACAACATAAGTGTAATTCTAGTAGAGATCAAATAAAAATACATGGTAAGAATTTATTACCGCAAAATTTAGATTTTGATGCATATGAAATAGCAAAAGCATTACAAGAATTATTTGATAAAACCGGCGGTGTTTGGGGTTGGGGTATTGGAAATGCTGACGGCGGCAAGAAAGCATTAGACGTAAAACTAGACGATAGTTACGAATCAGTAGAAAAAAGAGAACCGCATTTTTGTAGTGGTTGCCCACACAATTCAAGTACAGTATTACCAGAAGGTAGCAAAGCATTAATAGGCATTGGTTGTCATTATATGACAGCGTGGATGCCTGACAGGCCAAGTGTTACGTTAATGCCTATGGGCGGCGAAGGCGCAAACTGGATTGCGGCACAACATTATCAAGAAGCCAAACACGTATTTGTAAACTTAGGTGACGGTACATATTTTCATAGTGGATTGTTAGCAATTAGAGCAAGCGTTGCCGCTGATAGTACTATTACATATAAAATATTATATAATGATGCAGTAGCAATGACAGGCGGCCAGCCAATAGATGGTGACCTCTCGGTAGCACGTATATGTGAACAAGTAATGGCAGAAGGGGTTAAAGACGTAGCAGTAGTTACAGTCGATGGTTATGCTAATGAAATTTTGCCGCGCGGAGTTACATTACATTCAAAAGACGAATATATACAGTTGCAAAAAAGTTATACAAAAATTAAAGGCACTAGTGTAATAGTATTTGATCAACAATGTGCTACAGAAAAAAGAAGAAAACGAAAACGAGGCTTACAACCACTAGCAGAAGAATTTGTATGGATTAATTCAGCAGTATGTGAGAACTGTGGTGACTGTTCAACACAATCAAATTGTCTAAGTATAATTCCAACAGAAACTAAATTAGGAACAAAACGACAAATAGATTATGATAACTGTAACTATTCTTACGATTGCTTAGAAGGATTCTGTCCTTCGTTTGCTACAATTAAAGGACGTAAACCAGCAGTAGAACTTGTTAAACCAAAGTTCCCAAAGTTAGTTAATTATTTGCATCCAAAAATTTCAAAGCCGGAACGTTATAATATACTTGTTGCTGGTATCGGCGGCACTGGCGTTATTAGCACTAGTCAAATGATGTGTGTTGCCTCACATATCGATGGCATAAAAGTTATCTCAACAGATCAGACCGGGTTAGCACAAAAGTACGGAGCAGTAACATCTACAATTAGTTTAGGAGAGAAAGCATTTGGCAGAATGTTTCCAAAATCCTGTGATGTAGTAATAGGCATAGATCCACAAGTTACAGCAATGGAAGATTCAATGCGTTTTATTGGGCCGAATACAACAGTTATTCTTAATAAAAGTTTGGCGGCCAATGCTGAGATAATAAGAAATAGAGATTGGAAGTTAGAACTTGATGATATTGTTAATGTATTAAAAACACAATGTAAGGAAGTAATTATTATAGATGCTTCTAATTACGCTAAAAAAATAACTGGTAATGCTGTAATGGTTAATATGTTGATGCTTGGTTACGCATATGAAAAATGCTTGTTACCATATAGTGAAAAAGCAATGATAAAAGCAATTGAAGCAAACGGTGTCGCAGTAGATAGTAATAAAAATGCGTGGATGATTGGCAGGCAATCTGCTACAGTCGAAGGCCATGGCGCAATTGAACGTTCTTTGAATCCAGAGGTAAAAGATACTTTTTATAGTGCAATGTATCATAGGCACGAATTGTTAAAGAAATATCAAGACGAAGAATATGCTAACATTTATTTAGACATAGTTACGAGAGCAAAGTTAAAAGAAGATTTCTTAAATTCAGGCACTCACAGTCATTTTAATACAGAATTTTCCGAAGCAGTAATGCGTAATTTATACAAGTTAATGGCATACAAAGATGAATATGAAGTAGCCCGTATTTGGAGTGCAACACCTGAAATTAACAAATATAAAACAATTAAATTTCATATGTGCTTGCCTTGGAATCGAAAGTCACAAAAGAAAACAAGAATAGGCACGTGGGCAAAATATGTATTTGCTGTATTACAACATGGTAAAAAACTTAGAGGTAAAATATATGATCCTCTTGGATTTACATATGAACGAAGGCTGGAAAGAAAAATAAGAGATTGCTATATTTTGTTGGTTGAAGAGTGGATCAAAAATATTAAGACGGATAACTATAGTAATACAGAAAGACTAGCAAAACTCCCTGATAACATTAGAGGATATGGACATATTAAGTTAGCAAGTATTTGTAATTGTGAATTATTTAAGGACGTAATATGAAGTTGCAAGGATTACATCATTTTGCGTGGAAGTGCCGAAACGCAGATGAAACGATACATTTTTATTCACATATCTTAAAACTTCCACACGTTCATACTATCGAAAAGGATCATGTTCCGAGTACAGGAGCATATGCACCTTATAAACATATTTTCTTCCAAATGGAAGATGGCAGTAATATTGCTTTTTTTGATTTAGGTGATAATAAAGGAACCACAACAGATTGTGATGATTGGGTAGTGCATTTTGCTTTTAATGTTAGTACAAAAGAAGATGTTGATAATTGGTGTCAATATTTAAAAAATAATAATATAGATGTTATAGGCCCTACTAATCATGATGATTGGATTTATAGCATTTATTTTTTCGATCCTAATGGATTGAGATTAGAGATTACAACACAGATAAACTAGTATATGGAAATATTAAATGACAGGCGGCCGAATAAAAGATTCAAGTAGTGTAAAAATAACACAGTTTTGTGATGGGAGCGCATATTTAATTCATGCGGAAAGAGTTCGAAAATCACGCGGAGAAGAATTACCTGAGCAATTGAGAACAGATCCGTTAATGTACCAAGGCGTTAGCGATAAATTTTTAGAATATAACGAACCAATATATCCTTATAAAGAGGCATATGGTTTAGATTTTGAAGCAGAAGTTGGTGTAATTTTAGATGATACCCCAATGGGGGTATCTGTATCCGAAGCAACAGAATATATTAAATATGTTACAATTATTAATGACATTAGTTTGCGTAAATTAATACCTGCAGAATTAGCAAAAGGTTTTGGATTTTTACAAGGAAAACCTCATAGTTCCCTTGGATTAAAATGTATTCCTTTGCGTTTTTTAAATGGCACTTGGAAAGAACATGATGCTGTATTAGATGCAGACTTGGTTATTAATTATAATGGTGAGGAATTTGGTAGAATTAATACTGCAAATATGGATTTTAATTTTGCACAACTAATTTCACATGCGGCAAAAACTCGTCCATTGTCTTCAGGAACATTGATAGGAAGCGGCACTGTAAGCTCTCATGATCTTTCTGACGGTTATGGTTGTTTATTAGAACGCAATGTAGTTGAAAGCATTAATGAATTTATGAATCCCGGCGATACAATTAAAATGTATATAGTTGGATATGAAGATACATTAATTATAGATCAACAAGTTGCTTTCTAGGTAAATACTACTGTATAGAGGGACACAGATGCCACGAAAACCTACTTTAGCACGAAATGAAGTTATTCAGCGTTTAACAACACGTCTCGGCGGCGGCATGGTTGATGTGGAATTAGATCCAGATCATTATAATGTTGCTATCGATAGAGCAATTGATCGCTATAGACAGCGATCATCTAATGCTACCGAAGAAAGCGGAATGTTTTTAACGTTGCAACCAGACATAACAGAGTATATTCTACCAAATGAAGTATTAGAAGTACGTAAGTTATATAGACGTGCTATAGGCAGTGATTCTGGCACAGGCGCTGGAATAGATCCATTTGATATGGCATTTACAAATCTTTATATTTTGCAAGCAGGCCGCGTTGGCGGCGTCGCTTTATATGATGCATTTACTCAATACCAAGAAGTTGTAGGTAGAATTTTTGGTAGCGAAACAAATTTTATGTGGCATCCTAATACACACAAGTTAGAAATTATTCGAAGAGTAAAGAATGAAGAAAGCATTCTTTTACATGTTCATAACGAAAAACCAGAGAATGAAGTATTAAGAGATCGTAGAAGTAGATTATGGTTAGAGGATTATGCTTTGGCAAATTGTAAAATTATGTTAGGAGAAGCAAGAGGAAAATATCAATCCTTACCTGGTGCAGCCGGCGGCGTAGCCTTAAATGGCGAGACTTTAAAACAAGAAGGCCAAGCCGAGTTAGATCGGCTCGAAATGGAAATTACTCGTTACGGAGACGGCGGCGAACCACCTACTTTTATAATCGGTTAAGGAGTTCAAATGTTACCAACCGATTCCCGGGCCGAATGGCCCTATATAAATAAACCTCCCCAATATGGCACTATGGATGATCTGTCCACTGCTGATTTACTACAACTTGAAAAATTAATTTTAAATACATTAAAAGGAAATACAAATAGAGGACCAACGTATGGTGAGTTTTCTATTGTAGGACTTAATGGTTGGTTAAACGAGTGTCGTAGTATTTTACAAAAACGTAAGTATAAAAGTTCTTATAAAATATTAAAAAATATGGTGTTAACTGCTTGACATAGACTAAGAATAATGTTATTATAATATTATGATTATTGGGTTATCTGGATTAGCAGGTAGTGGTAAAGATACAGTAGCATCTTTTATTGCTGAAAAGCACGAATTTGATAGAGTAAGTTTTGCCGGCGCCTTAAAAGATGCTACGGCCGCAGTTTTTTCCTGGCCGCGAGAATTACTTGAAGGCGACACAAATGAAAGTAGAGATTGGCGAGAACAAGTAGACACTTATTGGAGTGCAAAGTTTGGTTATGCTGTTACTCCTCGGACAATTCTTCAACAGTTTGGTACAAATGTATGCAGAGAACATTTAAATGATAATATCTGGATTTATTGTGTAGAGAAAAAATTACAAGAAAATAACAAAAATAAATTAAATACAGTAATTACAGATGTGCGGTTTCCAAATGAAATAAAAATGATTAAACAGGCCGGCGGAAAGTGTTTTCATGTTAAACGTGGCCCAGAGCCTAAATGGTGGCACTTGGCAAAGGCAGCAAATGGGTTAGAAGAAAATTTTAAAAATGATGTCATGTTCGAAGGAGATAGTGCTGTAATTTCTAATAAATTAGAGATTGAATATAATCTCCATATTAGTGAGTGGGCCTGGGTCGGGTCTTCGTTTGATAGTGTAATAAATAATAATAGTACATTAGAGGCGTTAGATGAAAAAGTAACCAATCTATTAGCCGTTTATGATTTCTTTGGCAAGGATATATAGTCAGCCAGTAATTAACGTAATATAGAATGATGAAAGGCAACCGGCTATATAGTCGGTTTTATAATGATTTCCAATAAATACTGTTAACAACTTATATAAGTTATTATTAAGTTTAAGGGGAAAGATAAATGCCAACATTAGTATCACCGGGCGTATCGGTTAGCGTAATCGATGAGTCCTTTTACGGATCCGCTGGTTCCGGTACTATACCTTTAATTGTATTCGCAACGGCTGCCACTAAGGCACACCCAAGCGGCACAGGTACAGCAACTGGTACAACAGCGATCACAGATGAAGTAAAACTTATTACTTCACAACGAGAACTAATTCAAACATATGGCGATCCTTCCTTCAGGTCGGTTAGCGGAACACAAATTCATGCTGATAATCAGAATGAATATGGTCTATTAGCGGCACATAGTTACCTAGGAATTGCAAACAGAGCATATATGCTTCGTGCAAATCTTGATTTAGGTCAACTAGGTGCGGCTTCGACTGCTCCAGCCGGCGCACCTGTTAATGGTACACACTGGTTAGATTTAACAACATCTACGATGGGCGTTTTTTCTTACAATGCGGGAACAGCAACTTGGGTTGCACAAACTGCATCTAAGTTAAACGCATCCACTGAGGTTGATGCTGGTACCGGTGCACCGTTAAATAGTATCGGCCTGGACGGAGCGTTCGCATGGGTTGCAACTGTAGGTGGCAATGCTCATAATAGAATCTGGAACAAAGTAAGTGGTGTTTGGTATCACTTAGGTACAGATACTTGGAGAGCAGCCGCATCAAAAGACTTTCAGTTTGCCGCACATACTGCCATACCAACTGTAAAATCAACAGAAGGTGGCGGCGGTGCATTAGCAACCGGCGATGTATGGATTAAAACAACAGAATTCAATAACGGTACAAAAATGGTAGTGAAATCATATGATACATCTACCAAGAAATGGACCACAATTACTTGCCCAGTATTAGCAGATACAACCGCGGCTTGGACAAATTTTACAACTCCAGTTGCAGGTAACTTGTTTGCTAAGTACAATCACGAGCAAGGAGCACACACTTTAAAAGTTGCATCACATTCAATTTTACGATTTAATGGTAGTGCAACACTAGCAGTTACAGGTAGTGCCAATCCAGCACCAACTGCAACGCACACAATGGTAATTAATGGTACAACCGTTACGTACTCATCGAGTGCAGATTCAGCAGTTATTAGGACGGCAGCACTTGTTAATTCGGCGGCGATCACAAATATTACCGCTAGTGTAGCAAGTAACAAACTAGTTATTACAAATACAGCAGGTAAGGACATTGTTCTTGCCGCGGGTTCAGGGACTTTGATTACTGATTTAGGTCTAACCGCAGGAACAAGTTCAAACTGGGTTGCACTCAGTTATGAGCCAAATTTAAATACTCCAGTTGGTGCCACACCTAATGGTACATTATGGTATGATAGCAGAATTACTACAGTAGATTTGCTTGAAACATATGATAATGCAGGTGTGACAACATGGAGAACATTTAGTGGTACATTAACACCATCGGCATCAAAACCAACAACACCTTCTGCAGGTGATATATGGATTGATACAACTGACACTGAAAATTATCCACTAATGTACAAATATAATGGTACAACATCTGTTTGGGATGTTATTGATAAGACAGACCAGACAACTAGCGAAGGTATTATATTTGGCGATTTCCGAGAAACTGCGTCTAGTTCATTGGAATCAGACGCACCAGTGCCAGCAACATATCCAGTTGGTATGTTGGGTTGGAACTTTATGGCTTCTGGCTATAATGTTAAGAAGTATAACTCAACTACTGCTAAATGGGTTAATGAATCCGGCACCAAAACAGCAGGTGATCCATATATGGGTCGTCATGCTACTAAGAAGGTTATTGTTAGAGCACTAGCGGCCGCACTTAACTCGAACCAGGATATTAGAGCAGAAACTAGATTCTTTAATCTAATTGCTTGCCCAGGTTTCCCAGAGTTAATTGACGAAATGAAAACCTTGCACATTGATCGTAAGGAACAAACATTCGTTATTTGCGATGTTCCGTTTAGGCTTGCATCCTCTGGTACAGCAGTACAAAATTGGGCAACCAATGCGGCTAACGCGGCAGAGAATGGCGAAGACGCCCTACTAAGTTCAGGTCATGAACTAGGCGTATGGTATCCAGGCGGTTGCTTAGTATCAAATACTGATGGTACAAACGTTGTACAACCAGCATCTCATATTATGTTGAGACAGATGGCATACAACGATCAAGTAGCGTATCAGTGGTTTGCTCCAGCAGGTTATCAACGAGGCCTTGTGCAGAATGCAACAAGTGTTGGTTATATTAGTGCTGAACAAGAATATGTACCAGTAACACTAAACCAAGGTCAGCGTGATGTACTTTATACAAATAAGGTTAATCCAATTGCATTTATGCCTAATAGAGGTTTAACTGTATTTGGTCAAAAGACACTTTATCCGTTAACAAGTGCATTAGATCGTATTAATGTATCTCGTTTGGTTGCTTTTTTGCGTAAGCAGTATGATGATATGGCACAGCCATTCTTATTCGAGCCAAATGATACTTACACTAGAGATCAAGTACTAGAAGTATTCAATGGTTTTATGGCAGATCTTATTACAAAAAGAGCAGTATATGACTTCTTAGTTGTTTGTGATGATAGTAACAACACACCAACAAGGATTGATCGTAACGAGCTTTGGATTGATGTAGCGATTCAGCCAGTTAAAGCAATTGAGTTTATTTACATTCCTGTAAGAATTAAGAATACAGGAGAGTCATTAACTACATAACGTAGTTATTAACACCCATTAGAAAGGGGCCTTGTGCCCCTTTCTTTTTTGGCGGTAAATTGATAAATAACTACAGTAGACACTTATTCTAAAAGTGAGGAGATAAAATAAGATGGTAACTCTTAATAAATTCGGTATTAATGTCGACGACAGCCAACGAGGTATTTTACAGCCAAAACTTAAATATAAGTTTCGCGTAGTATTCTTTAATTATGGCGGCGCCGGCGGTGGTCGAGAGTATACACAAAATGTTGTATCTGTTGATCGCCCAAAACTTTCATACGCTGAAGTTCCAATTCATTCGTATAACTCAATTGCATATGCAATGGGTAAGCACGAATGGGCAACAATGACTTGTGCAATTCGAGATGACGTTAGCAATGATGTTGTCGGCCTAACTGGTCGTCAAGTTCAGCGCCAAGTTGATCATCACAACCAAACATCGGCACTTAGTGGTGCAGATTTTAAATTTGGTATGAGAATTGACATTATGACAGGTGCGGCAAATTCTATTCTTGAGCAGTGGACCTTAGAAGGTTGCTTCTTGCAGAATGTTGATTATGACGGCGGCGATTACTCCGCAAGTGAACCATTGATTGTAACATTAACTGTGCGCTTTGATAATGCAACGCATTTTGGAGCAAATGGGTCCGATCAATTGACACCAGCAGGACTAACCCAACAGAATACGGGCACGGCATAATATTAATATTCGGAGGCATACAACCTAATGGCTACCTATATAGATCCGAAGGGTTATAAACCTAAAGATAGTGGTAAATCATTTGTTGTAGGCTCATCCGAAGCACCACGTGTTCACGGGTTTTCAGGAACGAAATGGCAAAAGTACGATTCGGCTCCTCGCTTTAAGAATCAATTTTTTGTACATTTTCAGTTTAGACCTCAAGTGACATATTCGGGTGGTTTTGAAACTTTGAAGGGCGTTTCGTATAAAGTTATAACGTTTGACGCCCCAAAGTTTGAAATCCAAAACGAAACAATGATGCAATATAATAAACGTCGCATTATTCCTACACAGATACAATTTAGCCCGTGCAATATTACTTGGCATGATACTAAAGATGCTCAGGTCCAGCAATTTTGGCAATTTATCTATAACTTTTATTTTAAAGATGGCATGAAGAAAAAGCCTGGCCTATATGAAATGTCAGCATCTACAAAGATAGTTGAAGGCGCTGATGCAGGCGCAATTAAAACGCCGCTTCCACATGAACAGTTTGGTTATCATTTAGGTAATAAAGAAGAATATCCGAACTTGTTTAGTGCAATCTCATTATATCTTGTTGCAAATTCAAAATATACTCGTATAGATTTAGTAAATCCATATTTACAAGCATTTAATCATGATTCATTAAGTCAAGAAGATCCAAATACTCTTATGACTTTAACAGCAACCTTTCAACCCGAAACAGTTGTTTATGTTGCTGAAAACAAAACCCTTAATGAGGCCGACGATTATAATGGAACAGTACGAGCATTACTGGGCATGAGCGATAAAAATACGGCTATTTTTAATCATTATAGTTATGATGATACAATACCAGAAGTAAAAAATGGCCCAAAAAATATTGCTATTGTTCGTGATTCGATTGGCATGGGAACAAACCCAACAGATGGAACACTTGAGAAGAAAATTGGTAGGCGGAGTGCAGGAATGGCAACAGATAGTGGAGATTTAGATACTATGTTCTCACCCACTTTAGTCTCTTCATCAAAGGATTATATGCAATGGTGGCACACAGGCGATGTTGAAGAAATGGAAGTAATACTTCAAAACATTGGTGTTACAATAGCCGTTGACGATTTTTCATTTTTAACGCAGACAATGACAAATCTGTTTAAAGGTACAAAACCTCCACAACATATTGAAAAACTAGCAAAGTCATTACAAACAGCAGTAGCAACCGACCCTGCAATTGCATCTAATCCAGCAACATTGGGCGGTAATGCCGGTGCCGTTGATACGACGCCGCCCTTCGCCTTAGAAAAAGCCAATGTTGCGGCCTTTGATGATTTAAATGCGGCGATGTCATCAGTTACTGATCCTGGCGTTGTGCCAAGTGAAAAAAGCACAGCCGCTTTAAAAACTGCTATTACTAATGTTAAGACAGCACCACCGGGTACAGTTGGCAAAGCACTTTCAACCGCTCTATCATATGGCCAATCGTCAATAGCCGTTAACGTATCAGGCGCACGGGCATCATTAATGGGCGGAACAGTACCGTCTTTTAATGCTCCGGGACTGAGTAATATAGGATTTGGTTCGTTGTTGCCATCAGGGCTGTCTGGTTTAAATCAAACTTTGCAAACATTAAGTACAATAGCAAGTGTTGTAAATGTTGTTGCTGGCGGAAATTCTTTTGGTAAATTTTCAACTGGTGCAAGTACATTAGCAAATGTAGTACAAGGATTATCAACTGGTAATTTAAGACAGGCGGCATTATCGGTTGGTACGCAAACACATTTTTCACCAAATATAGGAAAGGCAATCACAGTTATTGATATGGTAACAGCAAGCCAAGCAACGTCTCAAAGATTGGTAGGTTCTAATTTCAATAATAGCGTAGTTTCAAGTTCACGAGGCGCCGCCAAGCCGTGGGTTAATCCGGATTCATTAGGTAATAAAACAGTTAATACAACATTGTTAACAACACAAGGAAAAGTTGCTCCCACATCATTTAATAAAACATTCGGCCCAGCCACATCAACGCAAAATAAAAATATTCATCCTTGGTAAATATTAATATGAGTACACAATTAACAGGAGCAACCGGTTTAGTTAAATCTTTTGGTAAGACAAAAAAGTCTGAGCCAGGCAGTACATTTTTAAGTAATATTAATATGGGCGAAATGCAGATTAATGGAGCCGAGTTTGATATTGTTCGTGGTATACTTGAAGCAGATCATAATGTATCAAGCGAAGTCAAGAATGTTTTAGCAGTTCTTATGTTAGAAGCGGCAAAAGGCCTTAATATTAGTGTTACTGAATTGGTCGAATTAGGTAGCATAAATCCTAATAAAATTAGTATACCAGAAGTAGGTCTCGAGATGATTAATCGATTGAGACCGATTACGAGCCAAATTGGAATGAAAACTGTTAATGCCAAAGCATCTGATGTTGTGTACATTGACAGGAATATTATTTCATAATGGCCAAACAACCCAAGTTTGCAAGAGGGTTATTCACTCCTCAAAATCATAAAAAATATGTTGGTTTAAAACAGCCAAGATACAGATCTGGCTGGGAATTAGCATTTATGAGAATGTGTGATGCTCATCCTAATATAGTTAGTTGGGCAAGCGAACCATTACGAATTCCATATATTAATCCAATGACAGGACGCAAAACAAATTATATTCCAGATTTTGTAATACAGTATAGAGATCGGCATGGTAAAGCACATAATGAAGTAATTGAAATTAAACCATTTGCCCAGACTACAGACGAAAGAGCAGGTAGCCAAACAGAAAAAGCAATGGCTTTAGTTAACAAGGCCAAATGGCAAGCCGCATACGAATGGTCAAGTCAACGTGGCCTACGATTTCGAGTATTAACTGAAAATGAAATTTTTATGAATCCTCAAAAAAAGAAATCTCGTAAACGTAGATAATGTTATATCTATAAATAATATGGGTAGTTAATGATGACAAAAAAACTTGAAGAAGAATTTAATTTGCCTCCATTAAAAGAGGCCCTTGCTGATGCCGAAAATCATAACGGTTTGGAAACGCCTGATGATATATCTGAAGATGAAGAAGTAATTGAAAAAGAAAAACTTCCTATTGATGCTATTGAAATACAAACAGCATTACGAGCGGCAGATAAAATTGATCAAGCACTGCCAACTGTTAGAGGATTGGAATCACATGATTTAGATATGGATTCATATGCTACACAGGCAGAACAAGCATTTAAAGACTTAATGGATTTAGGAATGAACGTAGAAACTCGCCATGCAGGCGATATTTTTGCGGCCGCCCAACGTATGTTAAAGAATTCAATTGAAGCAAAAGCAAATAAAGCAGATAAAAAATTAAAAATGATTGAAATGCAACTTAAAAAGATGAAATTAGATCAAGAAAAAAACGGAGATTCGGGCGCAATTCAAGGCAAAGGTTATGTGATTGCTGACAGAAATGATATTCTTAAAAGTTTTCTAGATCAAGAAAATGAATAAATAGTAAAAAGAACTCTTAAGAGGGAAAACAAAATGAAAAAATTATCAGATTATTTGGCCGAGTCTGTTAAAGAATTTAATTATAAAATTAAGATTCTTGGTGAAGTAGAAGATGGCATGATGGATGCTATTGAAAATGAATTAAAGAAATACGATCTCAAATCAATGGGCTCACCAACAAGAACAATGTTCCAGAAAAATCCTTTAGATTTTGAGGAAGGTGTATCAGGCGAAGTTAATATTGCTAGTTTTAAAACAGGTATTGCATTACCAAAAGATGCAGTACGAGATGTTATTGCACATAAGTTAGGAATTCCGGAAAAATATTTAAAGATCCGATCAGAAAACGATCCACTTGAATATTCTCTTGTTGACAATGCAGTTGATACTGAAATTACAGTAGGCGAAAGCGATCCTGCAGATTCAGCATTAATGAATGAATATGAAGCAGATGAACATAAAGCAGAAGATTATCATGGCAATGAATTTAATACAAAATTTGTTGATGAATTAATGAAGTTAGTAAAAGATAGAGATCAACATGTATCTAAATACATGAAGGAAGAATAATTCCGGAGTGGATGAAATGACAAATAATGGAACTAAGTATAATGCAGATTTATATCGTGCATTGGATATTATAAAGAAGTATAATATGCCTAATCAACCTAAAGCAGTTGATGAAGCACCATATGGATTGATAAATCGTGCAAAAGATGCTGTAAAGGGTGGCGTCGGTGCAATGGTGGGCAAAGGACAGATGTCTAAAGGTAGAATAGAAGCAGGTCGATTGTCGGATGATTTAAATAAACAATATTTACAATTTTTAGGACAACGCGGACATAAGAATCAAAAGACTCAAACAGTTCAGGATATTACAGATTTCTTTTCTAAATTTCAAGTTGATCCGGCTTCGTATTTTGCAAAAGCAGGAGTTGCCGCAGGCGAGCCAACCACAGTACTTACAAAAAAACAATCCGATAATGTTGTATTACAAATTGGTCAAGGAATGGCGTCAAGCGGAAAAGTCCCACCAGGCATGGGCGCCGCAGAAGATCCAGCCACGGCCGGTAAAGCCGCAACTGATACAGCACCAACATCAGCAGGCGCAAAGGCCGCAGGAGCGGCAGGAGCCGCAGGCGCAGCCGGCGCTTCATTTGGTAGAAAATCTGATGGTACAGCGGCCGCAACAGGCGGAGCAGGCGCAACAGGAGCCGCAGGCGGAGCAGGCGCAACAGGCGGAGCAGGCACAACAGGAGCCGCAGCCGAACCAGGCACAACAGGAGCCGCAGGCGAACCAGGAGCCGCAGGAGCGGCAGGAGCCGCAGGAGCGGCAGGAGCCGCAGGAGCGGCAGGAGCGGCAGGAGCCGCAGGCGAACCAGGAGCCGCAGGAGCCGCAGGAGCCGCAGGCGAACCAGGAGCCGCAGGCGAACCAGGAGCCGCAGGCGAACCAGGAGCCGCAGGCGAACCAGAAACGCCAGCCACGCCAGCCACGCCAGCACAAAAGTTTAATAATGGTGATGAAGTTAGTTATATAACTTCAAAAGGCAAACCACAAGATGGCATATTTGTACAATATTTAGATACTAAAGATGCCGAAGGCGACCCACAAGCACAGGTTCGACAACCTAATCAAACAGATGCTCAAGCCTATGCAATTGATGCGGACAGTATCGGCCCTAAAGGTTCTCCACCAGTTAATAATGATGCGGCAAAAGCAAGTACACCAGCACAAAATAAGGTACTTGGCCAAGTTGAAAAATTAAATGACAGTGATCGCGTAAAATTAAAAAATACTATTGGTAGAATTTTAACAAGCCAAGCAATGAAAGCAAGTCCTGGACGATTAGCCGCCAGCAAGAAGCCAGCCGGGGAGGTATCAGCAGGATGAAACTAACAGAATTAAAAAATAAAAAAATGTATCTATATGAGAGCGAACTTGGATCTGATTTAGATAATTTTACATCTGAACAAAAAGAAGTAATGCGTCAAGTTGAAGAAACATTGATGCCTTATATTAATGAGTATAAACGGTTAATTTTATCAGAAGCGGCAGTTACACCAGACCAAGTAAATGCTATTTTTCAACAAGCAGTTGATGGCCATATAGAAGCAACCGGTAATCCAGGTTTATTAAAGAAAAGTACACAAGCAATTGGTAAAAGTTTACCAGTTAAAGCGGTAAAAGCGGCCAATAAGGCACTTAACGACTTAGGTAAAAAGATTCAAGATACTGAACCAGTACAAAATTTTGATGCTTTAGTTGCTAAAAAGATTGGAGAAATGAAAGTTAAACTAGAAGACAGTCCAATGGGGGCGGCTCTAGTTAAACAAGTACAAGCATATGGTAAGTGGGGTAAAGAGAACCCAGGTAAACAAGCAATTATTGTTGCTGTAATTACATTAGCAGGCGGCATGATCGCTGGCCCAGCCGGCGGCGCTATTGCTGGTTTTGTAATGAGAGCAGGTAACGATTTGATTGCAGGCGAAAAGTTAAGTACAGCAGTTGGTAGAGCAGGAAAAACAGCGGCAATTGGTGCTCTTGTTGGTTTTGCGGCCAATTGGCTTGGCGACGGTGTTATTTCTAATATTGAAATGGCAGGTATCGAAGACATTGAAGGAATGGAAGCGGCCATGAAAGCGATCAATGTTGAGGATGCAATGGCCGGAGTAACTGATCAATATGGTGATCTTGTTGCTGAATTAGATGGTGCTATGTCAATTCAATCGACGGGTAGTATTAATGCTTTCCATTATAGTTATGATATTATTATGCCACCTGATGTATATGAACAATTTGAAGCCGCAAAAGCGGCAGTCTCGGCCACCGGCGGTAATTGGTCGCCAGAATGGTATACAGAAGTAGCAAAATATCATGAAATGATGGCAGGTTTGCAAAACGACCCTATCCAAGGAACAATGCGAGCGGCAGTAGATGCAATTAAATCGGCACAAGAAACAGGAATGTCAATTGATCAATTAGAACAAGTTATAGGTCAATATGATAATCTCGACGGTTTATTAACTAATTTAGAAGCGGCACAAGGCCCTGTTGCGGCCGCGGCACAAGCGGCGGTTCAACAAGCAGATCAATTAAAGGCAGCCGCAACAAAAGCAGGCGAACCAGAAGAACCTGAAAAACCAGTTCCAGCCGAAATGATTCCAGCAGGTGCTGGAGAAGAAACTGCTAAAGAAAGTTTTGAAGAAAATGACGATCATTTATATGAACTTAATTTTGCTGGAATAAAAACAGCAATGGGTGGTGTGCTGGCCAAGGCCGCCGCTGCCGTAGCCGATGTTGGCGCAATATCAGTAGATGGTTTAGTAAACGCATGGAAAAAAGCAGGTTCACCAGAAGATTCAGCAAGTATTAGAAATATAGTAGTTGATGCTGGAATTGGCGCTGATACAGTTGATAATGCATTTTCATCAGCAGGAATTGACGTAAGTGCAGAACCAGAAGCAGGTGCAGATGCCGAAGCAGAAGCAGGTGCAGAAGCAGGTGCAGAAGCAGGCGCGGATGCCGAAGCAGAAGCAGGTGCAGAAGCAGGTGCAGAAGCAGGCGCGGATGCCGAAGCAGGCGCAGATGCCGATGCCGAAGCAGGCGCAGATGCCGATGCCGAAGCCGGCGCCGAAGCAGGCGCTGAAGAACCAGCAGGCCCAGCAGACGATCAAGTATTGCAAGATTTAGCACAAATGATTATTGATAATGGTATGGTACAAGTACCACAAGGCAATGTAACCCATGCAGGCCTTATGGCCCTAATTGGTGAATCAGTTAGTAATGAAGAGTTAAATGATTTAATGGAGAGAATAATGAAAATCGATGAAATGTGTGGTGTTTGTGATCCAACAGGTCCTGAGGTAATGCCAGAACCTAAAACAAATTACAATCTAAACATCACCCAAGATGATGGTAATACTCATAAAACTATGAATGTTACTAGTGATGCTCCTGATGAATTAATGAAAGTATTAAGTTTGGCGGGCGTTTCAACCGGCCATTCAGAACCAGATGGTGATGAAATTGTTGGCGTTGACCTTGATGGCGATGAGCCAGCAGGCCCACAAAGTATGGGCGACTTAGTACAGAAGTTAAACAACATTGGAAGCAATAGCGATGAACATGACCACGACGGTATGACACATTCACATCCAAATGATGGCGAGCACGACCATGATGATGATGGCGAAGAGTATGAAAGTGTTGAACAAGACCCACGTAGTAAGCCAAAATATTGGTCCAGATCTGATTTACCGATACATGGCGCAGGCGAGAAAAAGCAACCAAAGCAACGCACAGTAAGTGCAAGACAAGGCGACAATCCTTATCTTAATGCAGAATCGTTAGAGGAAAAATTCTCAAAAGCATACACAGACTATAAAAGCGAGTAACTACTGTGAAGTTTTTTGAGATTGTAAATGAGGATTGGGAATCTGATGCCGCAGAACGCGAAAAGCGTGAGCGCGGCCATGATGCCTTTGATGCTTCACATGATCAAGCATTGTGGCGCCGCCGCCCAGCCGATCGTTCCCCAGAAGTAGGTGATCACCGAGTGTGGGGCGGCATGAGTGGCAGTCTTATTAAACAAGCAAAGCGGTTAGAACATATTGTAGACGAACTTGAAGGGTTTAATGTTGAAGAAGCAGATCCAATAGTATTAAAACGTTTTCGAGATGCTCTCATGGATCTTAATGAAATTGAAATGGGCGCCGACGATGAAAGCGAGTGAGTTTATATTTTTAATTGAAAAAGGCTTATCACATGGTGATCTTGCTAAAAGATATGGAGAGTATCTTGATCAATTAATTACGTTTATTAATAACGGCGAGGAAGTTGAATTAGAAGGCGCCTCATGGAAGAAATATGGTAATTTTGTAACATTTGAGAAAGAAGACGCAAAAAAACTTGCTCAAGTATATTATGGCCAAGATGAGATACCAACGGACAAAACCAACGTGGAAGTGACCGATGCAGGACCTGATCGAATTGTTCCTGTCGGCAACTATAAAACTTTAAGATTAACCATTCAAGGTACTAAAGATACAGTGCCGGTGGGTCATGTACATAAATCGGATAAATTTAAATCCGGTAAAGGATTTAATGCAGGTGATGTCGGCGAAGCATTTTTAGGTGCCGCGGCAACTGCTAAATTTAGATCACCTAATGTTGATATTACCGAAGAGGATATTATAAACGTTCTTAAATCGATGACGATTACCGAAGCCGCAAAAACTTTACAGGGCGAAGTTTGGACCGAGGTTAATCTCGGCCCTAATAACATTCCGAATTCTGACGCCGATGAGTTATACTTTAAATTAGTTTTGAATAGATCGGGTTTTACAGCAATTCAAAAAGCAATCAAATCAGGCACCTGGCATCCTAAAATGGCTGGATTGAATAGATCAGCAGTCATGTGGGCAAATACTAATCAAACTGTTACAAACGCAGTTAAAACAATAATTGAAAATGGCAAAAAAAATATGGTAAAAGTTACATCAGATGGTACAATGGATCAAAAAGGCACTAAAGCAGATTTATTTTTAACTGTTGATGATATAACAATTAGTTTATTAAGTGCTAAAACAGGTGATGTAAAACAGTTTGGCCAAGTTAGTGGAGATACATTTGAGGTTTTTCAAGAATATTTTAACAAGATTCTTGGAGTAGATATACCCGATACTTGGATTGACCAGTTAGAGGGAGTCGGCCGAAAAGAGAGTTTCGAGATTTTACAGAAAATATATGAAAAAGTATTTACTGAGTTAAAAGCCGAACTTGCAGGTAATACAAAGAAAGAAGTTACATTTTTAGACAGACTTTATTCAGGTATTAAGCATTTCGCCACAAACAACGACCCAAACGTTAGCATGGTTATTTTAAAAACTACACCAAACGCACCCGGATATAAAGAATTATTCTTTGGTCCAGAGTTACATGAAGCAATGAAACAGTTTGATTTAAAGATAGATTATCAAGCAACCCCTCCAGTAATTAAAATCTTTGGCGTTCCGGTAGGATCGGATGCAAAAGAAGTATTCGCAGGCAAAGAAATGTTGGTTCAAATTAGATCGAATCTTAAACCTTCAGAAAGTTATTTAAGAAATACCATCGAAATGGGCGATCTATTAAAACATATTGCGGATGTTAAATATAAGATTGAGCGGGACGATCCCATCACTCAAATAAACCCAACTAAACCTTAAATCTCCAATCATATAAATAAATTACAGTTGTATTTGTCAAGGAGGGTTCTTATGCTTTTAAAGGAGTATCGTCTAACTACAATGTCAGTGTATTATTGGATGCCTGACTATAATCATATACTGCAACAATTTATATGGCAGTACATGGATGTTCCACCTGCTTTTGCTCGATCATATCGTTTTTTAGATTTTTGGAAAGAAAATATAGAAGCAGTAATTGAAGAAGTAACAATCGCACATGGCGATCACAATCCATGGGATCTACAGGTTACTAATGATTACCGTGTTGTGGATTTTGAGAAGAAATTTTAAAGGATAACATGCCACAAGGTACAGACAGTAAATTAATTAAATCTGCTCATAAGTCGATAAAGTATACTAAAGAAGAAATAACACATTTAAAAGAATGTATGGACAAGACAACGGGTCCTTTATACTTTATGAGTAATTTTATGTATATACAGCATCCGGTTCGCGGAAGGCTATTATTTGACCCATATGATTATCAGGTAGAATTGGTAGACAATTATCATGAGAATAGATTTAGTATTAATATGTGTGGACGACAGATGGGTAAAACTACTGTTGCCGCAGGCTATTTGTTGTGGTATGCAATGTTCATTCCAGACAGTACAATATTAATTGCCGCACACAAATATCAAGGTTCTGCTGAAATTATGCAACGTGTGCGTTATGCTTATGAGAGCGTACCGGATTTTATTCGGCCTGGTGTGACTAACTACAATAGAAATAGTATAGATTTTGATAATGGGTCGAGAATACAATCATCAACAACTACAGATAATACTGGACGCGGTATGTCCTTGTCACTTATTTACTGTGACGAGTTTGCATTTGTGCAACCAAGAGTAGCACAAGAGTTCTGGACTTCCTTATCTCCAACATTAGCAACAGGTGGTAAATGTATTATTACATCTACACCTAATAGTGATGATGATCAATTTGCATCAATTTGGCGAGAAGCAAATAATACAATTGATGAACACGGCGACCATCAAAAATTAGGACGCAATGGATTCTCAGGTTTTAAAGTTACTTGGCAAGAGCACCCAGACCGTGATGACGAATGGGCAAAGGGGGAAAGATCCCGCGTTGGTGAAGAACGTTTTAGACGAGAGCATTTGTGTGAGTTTATTATTTACGATGAAACATTAATTGATCCATTAAAGTTAGTTGGTTTAAAAGGAAGAGAACCAGTATTGAGAACTGGAGAAGTGCGTTGGTTTAAGAAACCGACGAAAGGCGGTATTTATCTTGTTGGCTTAGATCCAAGTTTGGGCACAGGCGGAAATTCAGCGGCCATTGAAGTTTATGATGGTACAACAATGGAGCAGATTGCGGAATGGCAACATAATAAGTCTCCAGTAAAACGCCAATTAAAAATTATGCAAGACATTTTAATGTATATTGCAAAAGAAACAGATTATAAAGAAGGTACACATTTAGAAACAGAAATTTATTGGAGTGTAGAAAACAACACACTCGGTGAAGCCGCATTAACTGTTATTGAATATACTGGGGAAGAAAATTTTCCTGGACAAATGATAAGTCAACCAAAAGCAGGAAGCGCCACCCGACGATTTAGAAAAGGCTTTACTACTACAGCAAAGACAAAAATAGCAATGTGTTCGATGCTTAAAAATTTAGTAGAGTCTAATAAAATAAAAATATATAGTAATAATTTAGTAAGAGAATTAAAGAATTTTGTAGCACACGGATTAAAATTTCAGGCAAAATTGGGGGAATCTGATGATTTAGTAGCGGCAACGTTATTGGTACTTCGAATTAGTCATCATTTAGCAAAATATGACGACAGAATTCACGAAAGAATGGCTCAAAACGCCGCTGATGACGATACTGGCTTCGAACTGCCCCTCCCATTAGGTCTAATTTAATAAATACATATATGAGTTCGAGTATAGAAAATATAGCCACCGAAGTTCGCAAGGTGATCAAAGGTACAGGCTTTCGTTTAGAAATGTTTTCTGAAAACGGAGATAAAACTCTTGACGATCGTGAAGCCAGAAGGTTCTTTTTAAAGCCTTCTAATGTTATGATTACACTTGACGAAACTTTAAAAACTATAAAATTGCACAAACCAGATTCGGTAGAATTAGATGAAATTGAGAATTTACGTAAAACGTTGCAAAGTATTGCAACTAAAAACAGATGGAATTTTGATCTACGAACGTTTGGACATACCTTAAAACCAAAGGATTATGTGCATCAAGCAGTTAAATCAATGAATGATGAGGAATTAGCAATGAAAAATATGGCAGAGGGAATGTCTCCGATGTCAGGAAGTAGTAAATCTAGTTATCAGTTACATGATAACAAAGTAAAATTAATCGTGAGACATACAAAATCAATTGACGAAGAAGTACGCGGTTCACGAAGCCGTCACATTAAGGCACTGTTTATCGAAAATGGCGCCGGAGAAAGATTTCAATATCCGCATATACATTTAGCAGGTGCGAGAGCAATGGCAAGACATGTAAGTATGGGAGGCATTACACATGATGATGTAGGAAGCCACATTACAGGATTGTCAGAGGAATATGCTCAAGTACAAAAGTTTTTGCGTTATGCACGATCACCTAAGTTTGTTAGTGAGGAAACAGGTGATGCTGTTGAAGCAGTCAAAGAACGTTATGCAAATATTAAAGAACAATTAGTTGCACTCACTAGTGTTAAGAATTATGGTCAAGCAGTAGAATCAATTGATAATACAGTACGAGAAACTACTGATGAGAAAGTTACAGAACTTAAAGATATGTTTACTACAAGAGAATTCCCTGAGTCTCTTGAAGAGTCACTACCGCTAATTTCCAAAATTATAGAATATCGTGTTAAACCACAGCCATCAGTTGGCGATCAGTTAAAGGACATTGATTTACTTAAGAGCAAAGCCGAAGAAGCAGAGTTTCATACACCATCAGCAGGCCAAGATGAATATTCGAGTGCGAATATTATGAAGTTTGCAAGTGTAAGAGATGAGATCTCTTACAAAGTTAGAGAGTTATCAGCAATTATTAAGGATGACTTGTTATCAGCATTTTTGGCACGTACAGGTGAGAAAATGCAAGACGAGGGAGCAAGCATTTCGAGTGAAGAAGTTGATATAGTTAAAACTGTTATGCAACGAGCCGGAGATAAAGGGTTGTTTGCTAAAAAAGCCTCTGCTGATGCTGACGCAGGCCCAAGTATCGATGATGAGAATCCCGAAGAAATGCCGGATGATATGTATGCACCAGAAGGTAAGCAATTTGAAAGTTGGTTAGAAGATGTTGCTAGTGATAAAGCATTGTTTGAAACAGTTAAAATTTCAGAAGATGAGTTTGTAGACTTTAGTCGCGCAGTTGCTGATGCAAAACAACGTATGGCAAACTTGCCACGTATGAGTGACGGTTCACCATTAATCCGTAAGATTAAAGGTATGTGTGAAGAAGTTGCAAAGGAATATGATCTTAAAACAGAAGATGTTTATTCTGCATTAAGTGGTGAGGAAGTTATTAACGAAGGCGAGCCACGCCAATATAAAGGCGACGGCACTGATGCAATGGTAGTTAAGGACGGCGAAGTAAAAGTGATTGACGCCGAAGAATTAGACAGTGCATTAGTTGACGGTTGGGAATTAGCAGAATCAGTAATTCGTGAAGATAAGTTTTCAGAAACAGAAATTACTGTTAATAAAGATATTCCATTAGCAGGTGATAGTATTTGGATGAATTCTGAACATGGTATTGATGAACCAGTTGATTCGGTTCATGTTTCGACTATTAGTGTTAGAACTGGCGATGAAGACGACGAGGATGATAATACCATAAGTGTTTATGTTGACCATGATGGTCCATATCAAATTTATACTGATTCGGGTTTTGAAAAAGCAATTAGTGACATTACTGGATATGATCTTGGCTTTAGTGAGCAAGGTATGCAGGAAGACGAACTTGCACATCTAGAAGGTTATCTTGACAACACAGGGCAAGAAGAAGAGCTAGATGATTTAGGCCAAAATCTTGAATATGATGCAGACCCAGCCCTTGAAACGCGAAACCGTGTTAGACATTTAGCAGGTATAGATCCAGTTATTGAAGACGCCGAAACTGATGATGACGAAGAACAAATAGACGAAGCACAAAGCGAAGCACAAAAAGCCGCTTTCCAGAAAATGCTTGATGCTAAAAATGGCAAGAAGGAAGAAACTGACGATGATAATGACGACGATAATGACGACGAAGACGACGAAGTCTCAGAAACATTAGATCGTGTTAAGCATTTAGCAGGCGTTTAAGGGATTGATCTATGTTAGTCGAAGAAATACTTGAAGTATGTTGATGCCTTAAATAAACATTGGAAAGAACACCCAGAAGACTTTGGACCCAAAACAAAAAAGAGTGAAGCAATAAATCATCTTAAACATTTAGCAGGGATATAAATATTATTATGAAACTCAATGATTTATTAAACGAGACTATACAAGAGGAAGAGGAAACGCAATACATTGTATTAGACGTTGCCCGTCCTGGTCGTTCTTGGGTTGCAGATAGTAAAAAAGATGTTGTTGATGCAATTTTAACTAATGCTATTAAGCAATGGCAAGTACTTGAAGCCGACGACAATGAAATTATTGCTGATTATCATCATGATACAATTTACTCCGGTACTATTACACCAAAAGATAAATCACTAGAAAGAGTAAAAGAATTAATGTTTACAGTTAAGGATGATCTACCAGATCATTCAGCATTTCCAAAAGTTAAAGCAGATATGGAAATAGTTGATTCTGATGAGATTTGATCAGCCGGATATATTATTGTTAATTTGTTTATGTCACAAAAAAATGGTTGACATTTGTTGAATTAGATACTATACTGTATCTAGTTAAGTATATAAAACTCAACTTAAAACTAACATTAGGCTAATACAGGAGAACTAATAATGGCTACATTGGCAGAACTAAGGGCAAAACTCGCGGCACAGGATCAGCGTCAGTCTGGACCTCGCGAAACAGATAACGCAATTTATGCGTTTTGGAATATCCCCAACGATACTACAGCAACGATGCGTTTTCTTCCCGACGGGGACGAAAGCAATACATTCTTTTGGCAAGAGCGTCAAATGATTCGTATTACTTTCCCTGGAGTAAAAGGGCAAGACGAAGCAAGACCAGTTACGGTTAACGTACCGTGCATTGAAATGTGGGGAGAAACCTGTCCAGTACACGCAAAAATCCGTCCATGGTTTAAGGACCCGACACTTGAAGACATTGGTCGCAAGTATTGGAAAAAGCGTTCATACATCTTTCAAGGGTTTGTTGTAAATAATCCATTGGAAGGTGATGCAAAACCAGAGAATCCAGTTCGACGCTTTGTTATTAATCCGTCTATTTTTAAGATTATTAAAGCGGCGTTAATGGATCCTGAAATGGAAAACTTACCAACTGATTATACAAGCGGTACAGATTTCCGACTTACTAAAACACAGAAAGGTCAGTATGCTGATTATTCAACTTCGAACTGGGCTCGTCGTGAGCGTACTTTGGGAGAAGAGGAACTTGAGGCAATTAATACACATGGTCTGTTCACACTTAATGATTATCTACCAAAGCGTCCAGACGCAAGAGGAGTAGAGGTAATCTATGAAATGTTTGAAGCATCAGTTGATGGCGAACTTTATGATGCTAATAAATGGGGCGATTATTATCGCCCATATGGTGTTGATAATCCAAATAAAACAACTTCAAAACCTACTGTAACTGTGTCAGCCGACACATCAAAGTCTGTTGAAGAGGTTGATACACCGGTACCTGATAAGGAAGAGGTTACAGAAACTGCTACTAATAATACTGAGAAATCAAGTGCAGAAGATATTCTTGCTATGATTCGTAGTCGTAAGAATGCATCTGAATAGTAGTTATTGGGAGGGGGGAACCCCTCCCAATCATTCACATGGAGGACGCAAATGGTAAGACCGTACGATTTTTCTAAATTAAGAAAAAGTTTAACAAAAAACATTGATGGCTTAAGTCTCGGCTTCAATGATCCTAAGGACTGGATTGACACTGGCAGTTATGCATTAAATTATCTTATTAGCGGAGACTTTTATAAAGGTGTTCCTCTCGGTAAGGTAACAATGTTTGCTGGCGAATCTGGATCCGGAAAAAGTTTAGTGGTGAGCGGTAATTTAGCCCGTAATGCACAAGCGTCCGATTGCTTTGTTGTTATGATGGATAGCGAAAATGCACTTGACAATACTTGGCTACAAGCACTTGGTGTAGATACAAGCGAAGATAAACTTCTAAAAATTAATGTATCTATGATTGATAGTGTTGCTAAAACATTATCAGAATTTCTTAAAGGATACAAAGAAGAAAACGGGGGCAAGCAATACGACGAATGCCCAAAAGTAGTAATTATTATTGATAGTTTAGGTATGTTGTTATCGCCAACGGATATTAAACAATTTGAAGCCGGCGATCTAAAAGGTGATTTAGGACGCAAGCCTAAGGCGCTTACAGCATTAATTCGTAATACAGTTAATAATATTGCTCCATATCCAATTGGATTTATAGTTACAAACCATACATATTCTTCTCAGGATATGTTTAATCCAGATGACAAGATATCAGGCGGCCAAGGGTTTGTGTATGCAAGTTCTATTGTTGTTGCTATGCGGAAATTAAAACTTAAGGTTGATGCAGATGGTAATAAGGTTTCTGAGGTTTTAGGAATTAGAGCCGCAATGAAAGTCATGAAAACAAGATTTTCAAAACCATTTGAATCAGTGCAAGTTGAGATTCCGTATGAGACAGGAATGAGCCCATACAGTGGATTAATTGATCTATTTGAAAAATCTGGTGATCTTGTTAAGCAAGGTAATAGGTTATTATATAAAGACAATACTGGAAAAGAACATATATACTTTAGAAAGGGATGGAATGCAGAGACATTACCGATTATTTTGCAAGAAAAAGCAAATGGAGTAGTATTAGAACCGGTAATTGAAGTTGAGAATGATCCTATTTCTTCAGAAATAAATGAGGAATAGGTAAATATCCACGATTGCATATATTATTGCGGAGAAAAGTATGAGTGAATTACCTGATTTCTTTACAGAAATGTGGACGGCAATTAAAAATTATATCCCCCAAAAGGATAGATATGATGCCGCAAGAAGAATCGTTGATGTTTATGATGGCCTCGGCGACGTTGAAGAGTTAAAAGATTATACAGGACAAGATGATTATTTAGATAATGCATTAAGTGATTATTTTAATGAAGTAGAAGAATTTGAAGATTCGGACGAAGAAACGGATGACGAATATTAATGGCTAATTGGTATGAGAAAGTTTCAAGTAACATTAGTAATCTTCCTGATTGTATCGAGTATTACGAAGAACAATTAGTAGAAGCACGTAAGGAGATACCCATGCATGGGTCAATTGAAAAATCTTCAAGTGTGCTTCCTGCTATTGTTGAGACTCGTTTTTCTCAGTTACAAGAAATTGAAGCAATTCTTGAGCATCTTAATATTCAGTTACGAAGAATTAGAGCACGAACCTTTAGAAAATTTTTAGAGAAATATGAACGGGCATTGACTAGTAGAGATGCCGGAGCGTATGTTGATGGGGAATCCGAAGTAGTTGATCAAACAGAATTAATTAACCAGTTTGGACTTTTACGAAATCAATTTCTTGGTGTATTAAAAGCACTGGAAGCAAAGCAATTCCAAATTAATAATATTGTTAAATTGAGAGTTGCTGGTTTGGAAGATTCTGAAATTAATATATTTTATGGGAATCCAAATAAATAACTATTGACAAGTTGATAAACATAGTATATAATGGTTTGACACATTGTAATTAAAAGGAGTGTATAAATGAAAATCAATTTACGTAGAGCCGCAACTTTGCAAGAGCAAATTCGTCAAGCGGTATCAGATGTTAATCTTGCTCACGGCCAAGGTGAAGAGACCGCCGATTTAGAACAGAAATTAACCCATCTAGAAGAGGTTGAATCTGTATTGTATAGTTTGCGTGATAAAGTTGGTAAAGCAAACGTTGAAACGGGTGTTAGTACGCTATTAACAAAACGAGTCCAACTTAATAATTTAATCGGACGTTATGAGAAACTTGTACGTCACGGTATGGAATCTTTTCAATCAAAGTTATCAGATCTTCGCAAGGAGAGAGTAACAATTAGTGAAAAGATTTTAGAATTAAATGTTGGATCTTCGGTAGAGTTAACTGATACAGATGAACAAATTCTTGCAAGAGAGAATATACTTTAATATAAATAACATTGATGCATAGGCATCAATCGCGATACGCTAAACACTATAATGATGAAATTAGAAGTATTAAGTAAAAGATAACACGGTATGATTGTTAATTGTCACAGACGTAACAATAACGAGCGAGTGTTTAGTTAACTTTTAGGCGGGTGACTAGAAATAGTCACTCGCTTTTTTTTTGGAGTCTTTATAATATATGGATATAACTTTGTTATGGATGATCCTAGGTTTTATGTTAGCCGCATATTCTGTTGTTGCTAATGATAGTGTACAAACCTTAGGTCCATGGCTAGCATCAAATTCAGAAAAATTTAAATGGTATACTTTATGGGCCGCCGCTTCGATTGGTCTATTAATAACTATGTGGTATGGGTGGTATATTAATGCAGGTGATATATCATTTGGTAGATTAAATAAAATACCATTTCAAGAAGTGCAATGGTATCATGCTACAGCACCAGCCATACTTTTATTGTTAACGCGAATAGGCGTTCCAGTTTCAACCTCATTCCTAGTGTTATCGGCATTTGCTAGTACATTTGTATTGGAAAAAATGCTTGTAAAATCTGTTATGGGTTATGCATTGGCCGCAGTTGTTGCGTATTGTTTATGGATTGTTTTAGAACGATTAATTGATGAAAAACATGATAAAGTAAAAGAACACCATAAAAGATATTGGCGTGTTGCTCAATGGGGCACAACTGGGTTTTTATGGTATACTTGGTTATCACACGATATGGCAAATATTGCTGTATTCCTCCCACGAGCATTGTCTATAGAATGGATGCTTTTTATATCTGTTGTATTTGTAGTGTTCTTAGGATATACATTTCGAGAACATGGCGGCAAAATTCAAGAAATTGTTTTAGAAAAAACAGGCACTAGGTATGTTCGATCAGCAACAATAATTAATTTAGTTTATGCATTCATATTGTTATTCTTTAAAGAATTAAATGACATTCCTATGAGTACAACTTGGGTGTTTGTTGGATTGCTATGTGGACGAGAACTTGCTATATCAACTGTTATGGAAAATTATAAATTCAAGCACGTATTTCCAATTGTAGGAAGAGACTTTCTTAAAATGATGTTAGGATTAATAGTTTCAGTTGGAATAGTATTGGCAATACATTATGTAATTATACCTTACGGTTATTGATCAATTGTATAAATAAAATAAAAGAAAATTTAGTTCTATTCCGAGCAAAATTTTTTTGACTGGAGAAAACATATGACACAACTTATTAATCCGGAGAAATTCACGGATAGCGTGGGCCGTTTACGGTCCTTTTTTTTGAACAAAGGATTTCAAGAAGTACATACGCAAAATCGTTTAAGTATATTAGCGGCATGCGAAGATCCAACAACTGTCTCAACATATAATTACGCCGGCCAAGTTTGGCCGTTACCGCAAACAGGACAGATGTGGTTAGAATACGAGTTACTTACTAAGCCTGAGGTTCCGGGCTTTTTTTGTGTCTCAACATCATATAGGCAAGAGCCTAATGCTATACCTGGTAGGCATGATCTTATATTTCCTATGTTTGAATTCGAAATGCCAGGGGATATTAATGACTTATATCGAATGGAATTGGATTTATGCGAAGCAGTAGGCTTTTCATCAATTGATGCAATTACATCAAAAGATTACACTGATTGGTCAGCGGAATTTGGCGTTGAAGAATTAACACATGCAGAAGAAACTGCAATGTATGAAAAGTACGGTAATGTACAAATGATTCGAAACTTTCCAAATTACACAAGTCCATTTTGGAACATGAAACAAAATGGTGATGGAACAGCCGCAAAAATTGATGTAATTATTTGTGGACAAGAAACAATTGGTTCTGCAGAACGGTCAGCAGATACAACAGAAATGCATGATATGTTTCACACAATTAGTGATGGGCAATATGCTAGTTTGTTGCATGGAACGTTTGGCAAGGACAGAGTTAACAAAGAATTGGACGAATTTTTAAGTCATGATTTTATACCACGTGTAGGCGGCGGCATTGGAATGACTAGATTTATTCGTGCAATGGAAATGTGTAACTTGTTCTAAAGAATTTGTTCCGGAGTGATGGAATTGGTAGACATGCTGGGCGGTTTACTCAGTGTCCTTGGCAGGGCGTGAAGGTTCGAATCCTTCCTCCGGAGCCAGTTTTTAATTTTAAGACTTAGGCTTCTTCGGCTTCTTTTTTTCTTTCTTGGGTTTGTCTCTATTTTTACTTTCCATCCTTGTTTTCCTATGGTTCGTGTTGTATCTACATCTCCGAACTCGCCCATACTTTTACCAGTTTGTATTTGCCTACTATAATCGTATGGATCTTTACCGTTCATCGATCACTGTTGATAATAATTCTTCTTTGCTAGGTTTGTAGTTTTTAGACTTCCATTCGTCTCGTAACTTTGTTAGTAAAGCACCCATGTTAGGACCAGGTTTTACATCTGCACTAATTAAGTCTTTTCCTGTTACAGGAAATTCTGGTACTTGCCAACTTCTAATATGATTTGCAATAGCATCTTTGTCTTGTATTTTAGCAAGAGCATAAACAAAATATTGATGAGTTTCATCAACTAAAAATTCTTCTGCACTTTGCTGTGTTAGAGGTGTATTTTTAAATTCAGTTAAAAAAGATAAAAGTTGCATTTCTGCATTTGATAGTTTCCATGCATTACCTATCGCGTCTACATCTTTTATATTACGCATAAGACTTGCTAAAGGAACAATAGGACTTTGCATTGTACTAACTTTTTCTGCTAGTGCAATATCATCTAATGGTAGATTAATATTTTTTGTAACGCCTGTTTTTTCTAAATGTACTAATATGTCTTTTACATTGTTACCTAACAGTATCTTTTGCATTTCCATCCATATACGTTCACCAGAAATTTGTGTTAAACCTTTAACATTGCTTTTTATAGCATCTAATGTATCTTTCTCCCAAGTAGGATTATTAATGCGTCCTTGGAATCTAAAGTAGCGCAAAATTCTTAAATAATCTTCTTGTATACGTTGTTCCGGTTCACCTACAAATTTACTTACTTTATCTTGTAAGTCATTTGCTCCATTAAAATAATCATATACTGTACCGTCTAAATCTAATGACATAGCATTGTATGTTAAATCTCTGCGTTTAGCATCTTCTTCCCAACTACGTATAAATTCAACAGTAGCGTGTCTACCAGTATGTTCTGCGTCTGCACGTAACGTTGTAATTTCTAATTGTTCTTTATTAATTACAGCGGTAATTGTTCCGTGCTGTAATCCTGTTGGAATATACTTAATATTGCCCTTTTCAAACATTTCAACCATTTCGTCTGGTGTAGCATCTGATGCTAAGTCTGTATCTTTGGGCAATTTGCCAAGCATTAGGTCTCGAACTGCACCACCAACAATACGTAGTTCAAATCCGTTTTTATGAAAAAGGTTACCGAGTGAAACTACACCAGCAGTAAGAATTTGTTTAAATTCGTCACTATCTAGTTTTTCTTGTGCCTCAACTAAAAATTCTAATGCTCTCATACATATATTTACCAAGATATATATTTGTAATGATTGACAAACTGTTATTTTCTGTTATTATTATATAACATAATAAGGAGAATAACAATGTCCCAAGATAATATTATACAATTAAATCCAAATAAATCTGTTTTAGATACTGATGATTTGGATACTATTGTAGCCGAGGTAATTGATTACATTGGCGAGGTTGCTGATAACCGCAATCTTCCGTTAAATGATGAATTTGCCAGAGATATGGCTATTGCTATGAGGTTTGTAAGAGCTGGATTTTCCCGTCAAATGGGTGCAGAAACTGACGTAATCCAGGAAGAAATGACAAAATTAGCCGATTTTATGCTAAAATAATTTAAAAACCCTTATATTTCAATGACTTATATGATTGACAAACCAAGATATCATGCTATAATGTATACATAATGAGAAATGAGGGAAATATGTTTAAATTGTTTCAGGTTCATCTTACAGATGAAGAGGTTGCCCAGGTTAATGCTACTGGACATGATTCAGTTCCTAAGCAGAAAGCCCGGTTGCAAGCCAGTGTTTTTGGTGATCCGAGCGAAGCAATTGCTGGCGGATTTTTTGAGCACGTTGCCAACATTGATGCATTGACGTTAGAGGGCGTATTCCATATTGGGAATCAAGGCCCAGAAGAGAAAATTGAACGGCTTGGCCCAATGTCCTCAACGAGCGTTGGCGATATAGTCGAAGACCCAGACGGAAAACAGTGGGTAGTTGCTAAGTGTGGTTTCGATCCAATTGAGGAGAAAATAGTATGTTAGAGATTTTGTTGTTTTTAATACTGCTAGTTTTAGTAGTTGCATTTTTGCCAAATATCGCAAAATTTATTGTATCGTTAATATTGATATCATGTGCAATAATTGGCTTAATAGTTCTTGTTAGTGTTTTTATTTAAGGAGTCTAACATGATTAGATTTATTGCAGGTTTGTTCTTGTGTATGGGTGCCGTTGGCGGCCTTGAACAGGATACAATGACGTTCGCCCAGTTCTTTATGTTTGCTGGTATTGGTTTAGGCTTAATGTTTTGGGCAGTGCCAACGTTGGCCGCACAAGCCAGTGACTAACGAAATTAATTTTGTCCATCCGAGCATTTCTGATAAAGATATAGAACTGTTTGGTTTTGATGATATTGAAAATGTTCCGATTCAGGAGCATTGGATCATGGCCCATATTATGGTTGAGGCAGGCCTATTTACTAGTATAAGCAATGCTCGCAAAAATGGTTGGAACACGCCTATACCAAAAGGCTTCTGGCAGAAAAAAGTTGGCAAGATGAGAAAGTTGATAAGTATACTAAATGAGTTGGAAGGATAGTATGCGAATTATAGAGGTAGATCAAGAGAACGTGGTTAATAAGGCTTTGGCGTTTGCTAAAGATGCCCACGAATCCATCGGCCAGAAACGAAAGTACACTGGCGAGGATTACATTGTCCATCCAATAGAAGTTTCACAGATTGTTAAATCGGTTGGCGGATCCGAAGTAATGCAAGCGGCCGCCCTTTTGCACGATACCGTTGAAGACACAAATGTCACGAATGCGGAAATTGTTGAGCATTTCGGTCCTGCGATCGCTAAACTAGTAAATGAACTAACTGATATAAGTAAACTCGAAGATGGAAATCGAGCCCTTAGGAAAGAAATGGACAGAGAGCATTCTGCTAGTGCTAGTGCTGATGCACAAACGGTAAAATTGGCTGATTTGATCAGCAACAGCAAAAGCATCGTAAAACACGATCCAAATTTTGCTAAAGTTTATATTAGAGAAAAAGAGGCTCTTTTGCAGGTGCTAGATAAGGGCAATTCTCGTTTACACGCAATCGCGACGAAACAAGTTGCAGATGCGAAAGAAACCCTAAAAATATCAGGGTAATCTGTTGTATTTTTGCAACAATCCAAGAAATCTTGCATTTAACCGTCAAAATAGCCCAGTTAAGGTTGACAGATCACCCAGATGTGTTATTATTATACTATAGTTAATGAGAACTATTTAATTCACCAACCAACCGAAAGGTAATTATATGTCCGCTCAAATGGTAAAGGTTTTTGGAGAGTATCGTAACACTCCAATTGAGGGTGTAGTTTTTCCTCTTACAAAAGGTTTCACAGAAGGCAAGAAGCATAATTTCATCACTGTTGATGGAACGCCGGTTGCTGGATTTCCCAATCGCTTTATTCGAGTCAGGGTTGCTGACAAAAACGCTTTTTCGTTTGTTGGTAAAGACGTACCTGCTGGTACAGTAGACCCAACTCTAGTTTCAAAAGAAACCGAAGCAGAAGCAATTGAACGAATTCGTGAGCGTTTCGAAATTCTAAATGAGATGACCGAAGCAACAATGGAAGGTACCGTACGAGGTATGGTTGTAACAGGCCCTCCGGGTGTTGGTAAGTCATTTGGTGTCGAAAGTACGCTCGAGAAGCATCACACTTTTAATAAACTTGCTGGCAAGAAGGCCAAGTATGAGGTTATTAAAGGAGCAATGACTCCGTTGGGCCTTTATGCTCTATTATTTAAGAACAGTGATCCGGGCATGGTGCTGGTACTTGATGATTGTGACACAGTTCTTTGGGACGAGTTGTCACTAAACATCCTTAAGGGTGCGTTGGATTCAGGTAAGCATCGTAGGATTTATTGGAACGCTGATTCATCTAAATTGCGGAATGAAGGTATTCCGGATCATTTTGAGTTTAAGGGTTCGATTATCTTTATTTCAAACTTGAAGTTCGATGCTCATATGAAGGGCAACCGGATGGGCAAAATCAAAGATCATTTAGAAGCAATTATTTCTAGGTGTCATTATTTGGATCTAACATTGGATACAATGCAAGACAAGATGCTTCGTATTCATCAGATTGTTGGTGACGGGATGCTGGATGATCATAAACTTTCCGACGACGAAGAAAAAATGATTGTTAAGTACATCGAAGATAATAAGGAAAAACTGCGCGAAGTGTCATTGCGAATGGTACTCAAAATTGCAGACTTGTTTAAAATGGCTCCTAACAATGAGAAGTGGAAGCGTCTAGCAGAAACGACTTGCATGGTTAGGAAGATTATGAGTTAACTTGCCGAGCGGGCAGGTGGGGGTCGGTCTCATTGCCGGCCCCTTTTTTTAACTTGACATTAAGGGCAATTTCATATAAACTTACTGTAATGGAAAAAGTAATAGTTTATACAAGTTCGAATAGTATTTCTTGTATAGGAGAGGACAATGTGGGTTCTCATCCTATTGTTTATTATCGTGTAAGCAAAAAATCACCGGAAGCAATATGTGGATATTGTGGTGTAATATTTAGGTACGACAAAGATGCCGACAGCAAAACTCGTTATCCGTGACGAAGTAAACATTAAATTTGAAAACGTTGACCCGTCTACGAGGCGTAAGTTATCAGCGGCCGTCAAGTTTATGCTACCATATGCATACCATATGCCTGCGTATAAGTTAGGACGCTGGGATGGTATGATACGTTTCTGCGATGTAGGTGGTAGGACATACCTTAATTTGTTAGATACATTGCTACCAATACTACAGCAATCGGGATACGAATTAGACATAGAGGATCATAGGCAACAATGGAATTTTAAGTTTGATCAAATTGATGAGAATGTATTAAGTGATATTACGTGGCCTAAGGGGCATGTTAATGAGGGAGAGGCTATTGTTCTACGAGACTACCAAGTAGATGTTGTTAATAACTCGCTGTCACACTTACAAAGCCTACAAGAGGTTGCTACAGGTGCTGGCAAAACGATTATAACTGCTACGCTAAGTAAGTTAGTAGGAGAATACGGGCGTAGCATTGTTATAGTACCTAACAAGAGTTTAGTAACGCAGACAGAAGAGGATTATATTAATATTGGCCTCGACGTGGGTGTATTTTATGGTGATCGTAAAGAGTTTGGCCGCCAACATACTATTTGTACATGGCAATCTTTGAATGTTCTACTTAAAAAGAGCAAAAAGAAAACAGCCGGAATTGATATACAACAATTTATTGAAGGCGTTGTATGTGTAATGGTAGATGAAGTACATCAAGCAAAAGCAGATGTGCTAAAAGAATTACTTACAGGCGTCTTTGCAAATATTCCTATTCGTTGGGGACTAACAGGTACAATACCAAAAGAGGATTACGAGTTCTGTAGTCTTAAAGCAAGTTTGGGCGAGGTAATTAATTCTATTAGTGCCCACGAATTGCAAGAAAGAGGTGTGCTGAGTAATTGTGAAGTTAAGGTATTGCAGTTAAAAGACGATGTTGAGTATCCAAATTATCCAAGTGAATTAAAATATTTGGTATCTGATCCTAAGCGTATTGATTATCTTTCTGGTGTAATAGGTGATATTGCAGAAACAGGAAATACTTTAGTCTTAATTGGACAAATTAAAACTGGAGAAATGTTAATTGAACGATTACCAAAGGCTGTATTTGTAAGAGGAGCGACTAAAAATGAAGACCGTAAAGAAACTTATGACGAAGTTGCAACAAGCGATACGAAACTTATTGTTGCAACCTACGGCGTGGCCTCTGTGGGAATCAATATTCCTAGGATTTTTAATCTTGTTCTTATTGAGCCCGGTAAGTCATTTGTAAGAGTTATTCAAAGTATAGGTAGAGGCATACGTAAAGCACACGATAAAAACTTTGTGCAGATATGGGATGTTACTAGCAATTGTAAATATAGTAAAAGGCATCTAACGACACGTAAAAAGTATTATAGAGAAGCACAGTATCCGTTTGATATTGAAAAAGTGTCATTTAAATGATTGCACTTTTAAAAAAAAGATGTTATAATAACAATCGTAGGAAGAGTGTATGCAAATATTAACAGTAGAAAATGAACCGTATAGTTTAAATAATTTACCTGACGAAATTGACGATGTAAGATATTGTGTTCTCGATGTAACAGACCCAACATTTATTGATTACTATTTCTTACCTTTGATATTTTTGGAGAGTTTTAGTTCTCCGGCAGTAGTTTTACAGATCGGCGAGTTTCAAATTCAAATGCCGTTAGATTGGAATATTTTAGTAGGCGATCCAGGCCAAGGAATGTTAGAAGTATTACCTTTAACAAATTTAAATGATAGAGGTTTTGAAACGTTATTATACAACCCATTGAAAGGATATATGCCTACTTGGGCACCTGTACAAATCGTAAACGTGTTTGTTGAACTTAAATGGTATTTTCCAAAATTAAAATTTGGCCATTTATTAGCAATGCCATTGCAAAATAAGTTTAATCCATTATGTGCATTTTTTATAAAAGAAACAAACAAAATTCCAGATCAAATTGACATCGGTGATGTAATAACATGAAGAAATAATTGACAATGAAAGTTGATATGTTTAAAGACATACTTCCTGCAATTAATAAGGGAGATAGAAATTTTTATAATAAGTTGCCTCCTGAAATGAAGAAAAGCAGTCAAGTAAATTTTTGGATGATACATCGTTGGGCAACGTGTACACACCGAAACAAAGAACATTATCTAATGTTTATTAATGAACTATGTAATGATCATTACAGCGATATAAGTAACCATCCAGAGTTGCAATGGTTGTTATTAAGTGTAATAGGCATCGGTCCTGAAAAATATTTTGGACAATGGGTTGGAACCCCAAATAGTAGAACTAAGGAAAACGCTATCGATAAATTTCTATTAGATGTATATCCAACTATAAACGATGAAGAATTAACTTTGTTAAAGGAAATGAACACAAAAGATGACCTCCAAGACCTTGCCTGTAAACTCGGATACAACGACAAGCAAATTTCTGATATCTTTAATGACAAACGTAGAAGTAAAAAGAAGTAACGGATTTAAATGTAAATTTTGTAACCGAGAATTTAAAAGTGTTAAAACTCTCGGTAACCATACCTGTGAACAAAAACGAAGGCACATGGGCCAGGATGAAAAGTATGTGCAATTAGGATTTAGAGCGTTTCAGCGTTTTCATCATTTAAATTCAACTGCGGTTAGACCAAAAGATAAACCGTTTGATGAGTTTCGCAAATCACAATTTTATTTAGGATTTACAAAATTTGGAAAGTTTGCACAAGACGCAAATTGTTTAGATTTTGAAGTATTTGTCGATTGGCTTATTAAGCATGAAGTTAAAATGGATGATTGGGCCAAAGATGCCGCATACGAATTATATGTAAGAGATCATTCTAAAAGAGAAAGTGCAGATGTTGCAATGGAACGTAGTATTAAGTTTATGCAAAAATGGGCAGAACAATCTGGAAAACTATGGTATTATTTTTTTAGAGAAGTAAATCCAAATTTATTTACATACTGGATTAGGACAGGGAGAATTTCACCATGGGTTGTATTTAATTGTCAAAGTGGTACGAGTATGTTAGGACAACTTAATGATGAACAAATGTCATTAGTAGCAGATGCATTAGATCCCGGAACGTGGAGTCATAAATTTCAAAATGATCCAAACGAAGTTGAATTTGTACAAAAAGTTTTAACAGAGGCCGGCCTATGAAATTACCTGATATTGATGTTGATTTAAAAAATAGAGATGATGTGTTAACGGTATTAAAACATATTCCAGCAAGTATTACTGATGATAAAAAGCATAACACTGGCGTATATTTTAATAGCATACCAGTAAATCCATTGACAGGATCCTCAACTATTGATTATAAAATGGCTGAGGAGCGAGGATATTTTAAGTTAGATCTTTTGAATGTTAATCTTTATAAAGATATCAATGATGAGAAACATTTAGATAGTTTAATGAATAAAGAACCAATGTGGGAGTTGCTTGACCATAAAGATTTTGTTGAACAGTTATTTCATATACACGCTCATTATAAAATAGTATCTCAGTTAAAGCCACGAACAGTTGAACAATTAGCATCTGTGTTAGCAATTATAAGACCATCTAAGCGTTATTTGTTAAATGAAGAGTGGGATACAATAAACAAGGAAGTTTGGATTGCACCAATTGACGGTGGATATTATTTCAAAAAATCTCATTCGATTGCTTATGCAGTTGCGATTGTAGTACAAATGAATTTAATAGTGGAACAATGTAGTTAAGTTTTATCTATCTTACGTACTAATTGTACTGTTCGTCTCTTAATACGTTTTCTAACTATGTTATGCAGACTTGTAATTGGCCCAAACAAAAATTCAACATCTTTACTTATATAGTTTCGTAAGCAAAAACGAAATTGTTCCATTTCGTACGGAAGGAATAAATTTATTGGCGTAATACGATTACTTTCCCACCACCAAGTATCACCTACGTGTAAGAACTTTTTCTTAAGATCGCTATCTCCAATTAAATCAAAAGAATAGATACTAGTAATGTGAGAATTATGATTTTGTATAATGCCGATAATTTCTTTACTGGCATATTTAATACCAGTTAAGAATGGATATTTTTCGATCAATTGTTTTATGTCATCATTCATTGCTATTACTTATTCCGATAAATACTTTATGAGTGTTGGAGTGAAAGCAAATGGCTGTTAATAATATTTACACATATAAAATAAATCATTCTTTAACATTAACAGACGGAGGATTAAGCGGAACTATGTACAATGACGTAATAAAAGTACACAAAGGAATTGATGATAAAATATCATTTCAAGTGTTTGATGAAAATCGCAGGCCCGCTAATATTTCTTTGTTAACGTTATATTTAAATGTTATGAATGCAAATACTGGCGACTTAGCAGTACAAAAAGTGCCAACGATTACCGATGGATCCAATGGAAAATTTGATGTACTTTTTTCATGGACAGATACAGTTAATTTAGATCAAGGATTTTATGAATTCAGTGTAACGTCAACAGATTTAAATGATGAACAAAACGTTATGTATGTTGATACATCTCAAAATGCTATAGGTGCGATTGAACTTATTGAGGGAGTTATACCAACACCTTCGGCTAGTGCAATAGTAACAACGTTTGTTTTAAATGGTACACGATATGAAAGTGCCGGAATTGATGTTAGTCCAACAAAAAATTATCAAACTAATTTACATACTTGTGCCCTTTATGCTACAACTTGGGCAGGAAGTTTTTGGGTTGAAGGCAGTCTCGATCTAGACGCCCCAACGAATTGGTTTATAGTGGATTTATATCCTAACAATGCTACAGCAGACCATTTAACGTTTTCAACATCATCGCCATTAACTGGAATTGATGCTAGTAACTTTAGATTATCATGTAATTGGCTTAGGTTTGTTTATGAACATGATGCTGGTAATACTGGCACAATAGATAAGGTATTACATAGAAGTTAAACAATGATACAGAACTTTTACAAGGACCCTGATATAGAATTTGATATTGGGAAACTTCAGAAAGACTTACAACTCATCGATGATAGAGTGGCACGGCAATCTCCTCTCATCGAATGTGATATTAATGCAATTTGTTTAACTCAAATTCCTGGTGACCCGAATTCAATTACTGGTGGTAATGTAAGAGGACTATTTTGGACCAAGCCTGATAGTACAGGCGTCGAAGTTCAACGTGAAGAAGTAATTGATGAATCACAATATACTGAATTTGTTAAATTATTTGAAGATACTTATTATAAAGAAGTCTACGATACATTATTAACCAAATATAAATTAGGTAGAGTTAGGTTACTTTGGAAGTTACCTCGTACTACATTAAGTTGGCATCGAGATCCGGAAAAGAGATTGCACATTCCTATTATAACTAACCCTGGTGCATTAATGGTTATTGATAATGAGGTAATGCATATGCCAGCAGATGGTAAAGTATGGATTACTGATAATACAAAGTACCATAATGCGTTTAATGGCGGCGAAGTGGATCGTGTTCATTTGGTAGCCACAGTAATTGGTTGACAAATTGCACTTTTTCTTATACTATAATATAGATGTTTGCTGACAATTTAAGATCAACAATTCTAACAAGAATTCCTGGTAAGAAAGCAAGTCCTGGCGGCTGGATGTCGTTGAATTGCCCTATGTGTACTGCAATGGGTGAAACTCGTCCTGACATACGTAAACGAGGCGGTTTTAACATGACTGCTGATAATTCAATTGTGTTTAACTGTTTTAATTGTGGATTTAAAACAGGCTGGAAACCTGGAGGTATTTTAGGTAGTAAGTTTGTTGAATTGTTAAAAGGGTTGGGCATAACGGATACTACAGTAAACAAATTAAAAATTCAAAGTTATAATGAACGAGAAATTAATCCAATATTTAATACAAAAATTGAAGAGATAAAATTAGATTGGGAAGAAAAAGCATTACCAAAAGATGCAAAACCAATAGATGAGAATACACCAGAGTATATTTTAGAATATTTGCAATCTAGAGGAGAAGGAGTATATAGTAGTTGGAATTATTATTGGACACCTAATACCTATATGAATTTAAATGAACGTATAATTATACCATGCTATTTTAAGAAAAAAGTTGTTGGCTGGATTACAAGACATGTATATCCAAATAAAACTGATAGACCAAAATATTATGTTCAAACACAAAAAAATTATATGTTTAATTTAGATCAATTATATACAACAGAACGCAAGTATGCTATACTAGTTGAAGGACCATTTGATGCTATCGGTATCGATGGAATTGGTTTACTCGGCTCAAAAATAAATCAAGTACAAGCAGATTACTTAAATACATTTAATAGAAAATTTATTTTAGTTCCGGACAGGGACAAAACAGGTGAACGATTAATTGAGGAAGCACTTCGTTATAATTGGGGAGTTAGTTTTCCACAATGGGATGATGAAATAAAAGATGTTGCCGATGCAGTTAAGAAATATGGAAGAATTTTTACATTAAAGAGTATATTAGAGTCAGTTGAGAATAATCCAACAAAGATTGGGATTAAGAAAAGGATAGCATAATGGGACATATAGGAGATTTGTTTAAAAGAGTAGATGAGTTACAAAAAGAAATTGATGTTATGAAAGAAGAAAATCAAAATTTAAAAGATTTAATTAAAGATAAAACTGGTGTAGATGTTAATGCAACAAGTGATGAGAAGACTGATAATATTGACGGCGTTCCAGTTCCAAAGCCTGTTGTAACAACTAAACCTAATTGCCCAGTTAATTTGAATTATAATCAAGGATTAATTGCTGGAAGAATTATGCAACATTTGCGACGGAAAGCATTGAGTGTAACACAGTTATTCAATTTGATAGAAGATAAATTAATAAAAGATCCAAAATTTATATTAGATATAAGGCGACAGAAGAAAAATTAATGGTAAAAGAATTTAAAGAAGATCTCCAAAAACTCTTTTTGGGGTTTTTAATTAGTGATAAAGAGTTATATGTTAGAGTGCAATCATTAGTTGTACCTACATATTTTAATAATAAATTAAGACCAACGGTTGAATTTATTAATAAACATGCTGATGAATATAACAGTATGCCTACTATTGATCAGATTAAAGCAAAAACAGAAATAGGATTAGAATTAGATGCTGAGGTTACAGCAAGGCATAAAGAATGGTTTTTAGATGAGTTTCAAGATTTTGCAAAGTTTAAAGCACTTGAGCAAGCAATTTTAGCAAGTGCTGATGATATTGAAAAGGGAGAATATTTCTCTGTAGAAAAACGTGTTAAGGAAGCAAGTAGCGTAGGGTTGGCAAAGAATTTAGGTACAGATTATTTTGCAAATCCAAAAGAAAGATTACAGAAGTTAAAAGATAATAATGGGCAAGTAAGTACAGGATGGACATCAATTGATAAAAAATTATTTGGTGGATTTAATAAAGGTGAGTTAAGTATTTTTGCTGGCACATCTGGTGCAGGCAAAAGTTTATTTTTGCAAAATCTTGCATTGAATTGGGTGCAAGCAGGTTTAAATGTTGTTTATATTACACTTGAACTTAGTGAAGAATTGGTTGCAATGCGTATTGATAGTATGGCAACTGGGTTAAGCAGTAGAAGTTTATTTAAAAGTTTAGATGATGTTGATTTAAAAGTCCGAATGATGAAAAAGTCCTCAGGTAATTTACAACTTGTATATTTGCCAAGTGGTGTTAATACTGGGCAAATTAAAGCATTCCTCAAAGAATTAGAAATACAACACGGTAAGCAAGCACAAGCAATATTAATAGATTATTTAGATCTAATGATGCCAAATGATAAACGAGTAAGTCCAAGTGATTTGTTTGTTAAAGACAAATATGTTGCAGAAGAATTACGTAATTTAGCAGTAGACCTTGATACATTATTAATAACAGCGTCTCAGTTAAACAGAACAGCAGTTGAGGAAATTGAATTTGATCATAGTCATATTGCTGGCGGACTAAGTAAAGTACAAACAGCAGATAATGTTATTGGTATTTTCACAAGTGCGCCAATGCGTGAACGAGGGCGTTATCAAGTACAGTTTATGAAAACACGTAGTAGCAGTGGTGTAGGGCAACGAGTTGATCTGGGATTTAATTTAGAAAGTTTGCGTATTGAAGATTTGTCTGATGAAGACCAGGAAGATGATAATACAACTCCGATATATAAAAATGTATTACGTACAAGTAATGTTACTGATGATAAAGAAGTAAATGGTAAAACTGTTGAAACAAAATCAGCAGATATTCGTAAAATGATATCTAATATGAATAAGCTCAATAAGTAACTCAGCATAAATATATATAATCAGGAATTGTTAAAATGAAAATAAAAAGTATTTTAAATGAAATAGATAGTATTTTACCGCAGAAAAACAAGGCATTGATAGTCGAAAGCCGCGCAAGCCACGTTATTACTTCTGCATCAAATATTATGAATATGATTTCTGAGAATTATGATACTGATACAGCAGAAAAATTACAAAAAAAGTTTTTAAATGCAATCCGCACAGGCAATGTAGATAAATTTAGTAATGCTTTAAAAAGGATTAATAATGAAGGTTAATGAACTTATACTTAATATTAAACAAAAACGTAAGTTCCGTGGACCTCGAATCCCTCGTAAAAAAGGTATAGAATTCCATAAACTTGCAAAAGTACGCAGGGCTATTAAAGATGATATGGAAATGGCCGGCATTACCGAAGCAGAAGCGGAAGGTAAAAATCTTCATTTAACTCATTTTGAAGATAGTTTAATACATGGTGGTTATAAAGGTGCCGAAGATGCATTAAATATTGCCGCAGGCCTACTAGATATGCTCGAAGGTAGTGCCACCGAAAGCGTAAACATTACAACTAAGTGGGATGGAGCACCTGCTATATTTGCAGGTATTAATCCTGAGACTGGTAAGTTTGTAATGGGCGACAAAGGATTGTTTGCTAAAACTCCTCGCATAATGGACACACCAGATGCTATTGACCAAAACAAAGCAGACAGAACAAATAAAGGCGAAGCAGTTGATTTAAGTGGGTTGCGTAGTAAATTAAAAGAAGTATTAGAGCATCTACCTAAAGTTTTTCCGCCTGATTATCGAGGTATTTTACAAGGCGATTTATTGTTTACATCTGATATTAAACAGGTAAAAGAGATTGATGGAGAAAAATATCTTACATTTACTCCAAATAGTTTAACTTATGCTGTTCCGGTTGGCAGTGATATAGCAAACCAAATTGAGCAAGCAACAATTGGTATTGTTTTTCATACAAAGTATGATGGTGATACTATTCCTACAATGAAAGCAAGTTTTGGCGCAAGCGTTGATGATTTAAAACCAAGTTCAGATGTTTGGTTCCAAGATGCTAAAATACATGACGTAAGTGGGCAAGTAACATTAACAAAAGAAGAAACTAATAAGATTAGTTCAGCAATTAATACCGCGCATAAAAGTCTTCTCGGAGCCGGCCAGAAAGTTTTTCAGTTTCTTGAGAGCGAAGAAATGGGTAAAGATTTTAAGAAATCTTTAGAGTCAACAATTAATGCTAGTATTAAATCTGATGGTACTATCCCTGAAAATCCTTTAGCATTTGCATCAAGTCATGTTGCTCGTTTTGAAGATAAGTATGAAAAAATAATTTCTGGTTCAAAAAGACAAGATACTGTTGATAGGAAAACAGAAGAACTTCAAAAAGGCCTAGACTTTTTTGAAGCAAATAAAGAAAACTTTACACAATTATATCATGTATGGTTATCGTTGTTTGCTGTAAAATCCATGTTTGCAGAAAAAATGAGCAAAATTAAAGCAATGGATACATTTAAAATTATGCCAGATGGCTCTATCGAAGTACGAGACCCAGAGGGTTTTGTAGCAGTTGACCATATTGGTAATGCTGTAAAGATTGTTGATCGTTTAGTCTTTAGTGCTGAAAATTTTCAAAAGTCGTTTTAGAATCGAAAACGCCAATCAGATAAATACTATTATGGAATTAGAATTTATCAATGAACTCTGTGAAAGCAGATTAGTAAGGCAAAAAAAGCAGATAAAGAAATTTACTGCTAAAGATGCCGCTGATCTAGTTTTCCTTTATGCCTGTACTATAACAATTCTTAAAAATGAATTCAAATATGCTCCAACGGGTATGGCTTATGCACATAAGACTCGTATGTATTCTAACTGGAATGTATTCCGTACCAACGGTACAGATATGTATGTTTTGTTATGCGGTCTAGTCGGTACAGATGATACAAATACATTAATGGCAGACCAAGAAGCCAGCCAAATTTTTCGTAATTCATTGAATGTTAACCAACCTCAGTTGAAACAATGGTTAGCATATTCTGCTAAAGGAAAAGTTAATGCCCAAGTTGATGGTCAATTTCTATTTAGATTTGAGAAACAATTGCGTGTAGATAATGCACAATATAAAGCGATTCGTAGATTAGCATCAGATTGGTCTAACTTAAAGCATGGACAAAAAACATTAATTATTACGCGATGTATGCAAGCCTTTCGTATACGTGCCCGTAGATCGGAATTATATCCAGTCTTAATGAAATTATCTAAAGAGAAGAAATTTATTCCAGTTAATAAGAAAGGTAAAGTCGTTGCCCCACGTGATATGGAATTAGCACAACCAGCCGGAACAAAAGGCGGTATGAGTACACGGTCTAAGATTGCTATTGGTATAGGTTTACCGGTTGCAACAGCCCTTGGTGGATTTGCTTTAGGTAGGCGTTTTAACCGAAAACAAAGCAAAAGACGCGAATATTCAACATAATAAAATATCTTAGTAGTAAATTTTTCCTTCGATTGTATAAATACATGTAAGCATTGATACAAATCGTGTTAATGCAAATGATATAACAGGAGAAAATCCAATGGTAGCAAGAGTTAATGGTGGAGTAGCCTCAGGTCAAGTACTAGTAGGTTCACTATCACATTTCACAGTAACAATAGCCGGCAATGCAACAGCAAAGTTGGGTGTTGATAGCACAATTCAGAAGATCCTAGAAATGGTTGCAACAAAGTCAACCGTTGTAATCCTAGGTGTAGTAGGGACAGCCGGTTTCCGTTTCGCAGTAGAAGGCGACACAGCATGGACAGCCGCCGCACTACAAGTTTCACTTCGTGCATTAGGTACAGTTGACAGTATCGATCTTAGTTCAGATTCAGTTGCTGACTTCGCATACTAATTTTTAGTATGGAAAGAGTTTAAAACCCCTTCCTCGGAAGGGGTTTTTTCTTGGCCAATAAATATCTTTGTTATGATGCATGAGTTTAATCTTGAACACGCAACGTGGTTTACTTTATATACTTTAATAGATATTTCGCATTCAATAAGAAGAAAAGATAACTCACAAAAAAATTGGGATACTATTATTAATGGTATTAGTATGCGAGCTCAACCTTTGGGCTCAAATCTTCCTGAAAAAAAACGACAAAAAACAACAAAATTTAAGTTTGGATCTGAATACAAAAATAAAGTAATGAATATTTGGATGTGGTCTTTTGCAATCGAACACGTCGGTGCTATTAATATAAAAACCTTAATGCAAGAATTTAATGGTATGCCAGTTATTGATAAATTTAAACATATTGAAACAAAAGGTTTAAAAATCAAAAATACGTATTTTGTGATGACTAATTCACCATAAATAGTAATGTTATAGGAGTTTATTAATGGCAGACGATCCAAAAGTTAAAAAGTTATATGTTCATTCTGGCGATACATATGATATTGAGGCTGACAGCCTCGAAGCCCATGTGGCGATTTGTAGCGAAAGATATGGCGCATTGCATCAACACATTGACGACTCGGAAACACGTTTAACTGAAAAAATTGATAATAATAGTAATCAAATTACTCGTTTAGAAAGAGTTTTCTTTTGGGGCATCGGCGCTGTTTTTATTACATTACTTGGCGCAATGTTGTCAACCATCTTTAAATAATAATTTCCAAATCTTCTTTTCGCATAAATACACGTATGAATCTAACAGATCTATATGGTGAAGAACCTATTGTTGAAGCACGGCGAGTCTGGGCTCGCCGTGGTAAAAAAGTTGTGCAAAAATTTCGTTGTACTAGTGGCTGGCGCAAAGGAAGATTAGTTGCTACAGCGGCTTCGTGTTCTAAACCAATAGATATGAAGAAACGCTTTACGTTGAGAAAAACTAAAGCACGATTAGGAAAACGAATTGCACGAAAAACTGCAAGGTCAAAGAAATTTAATCCAATTACGAAGAGGATTACGCAATTGAATAAAAGTACTCGTCCTAAGACGCCAGGACGATCAAAAGGCGGCGTAAAATGGTGGCATAGAACATGAAAACGTTTAGAGAATATTTAGAAGAAATTAATGCAAAACCACCCGGTGCCCCAGCAGGAACACAAGCGGCATCTAATAAAACTAATGTAGCAAACACAGGAGGCGCAACTTCTGGTGCTCAAACAAAGCCAAGTTCCAATTTACAAGGAGTAACTAACGTTGTTCCAGCACAAAGTAATTCACCAACAGCACAAGGTTCACAAGGAACAGTAGCACCAACTGATATGGAACAACCAGAAGCGGTTGTTAATGTTAAGTCTGGACAAAATGCAGGACAAACTGCTCTTAAAGATTTTAAAGCAACAGTAACACCAGGTGAATCTGAAATAGAATTTAAAAGTGCTGACGGAAAGACATTTATGGTTCCGCAAGAATTTTTTATTGATGAACAAATTACGGATCTTAAAAAACTTTCAGGGATTTAGAAATGATAATAAATGATATTATATTGAAAGAGACAACAATTATATCACCTTTTGGTCTTACTAGATATAATAAGGTAGCCGAGTTATCAGAATCACATATTCGAAATGTTTTAGGTGTTGAAATACCTTTAACTGAATCGGTATATTCATTTAAATATAGAGAACAAATTCTATATGAACAAGAACTCTATGAAGGAATGTTAGATTCAGTTAAAACTTACCTTGGTAACAAATATACTACCACCGTTAATGACATTAACGGTGGTATTAAAGATTTTAAAGATGCCGCTATACTAATAAAAGATACTATAACAAACCCAGATGGCCTGCCACAAATACTCCAACAAATTAAAAAATATTTTACAAACACGGTTTGGAAACCGTTAATTAACCTTTTTAATAAATTTATTGAACAAATATCAGGTGGGTCAATTCCACAAGAGTTGATTGATAAAGTAATATGGGTTAAAGACTTCCTTGTGGCCAAGGTGCAATCGTTGTTGGCTATAACAGGTTGGACTGGATTTATGACTATTATAGGCATATATGGTTTTATATCATTTATTAAAGTAAAAGTTCAAGGACTTGTTGGACTAGCAGTCGACACAGCAATTGATAGTATTAAAGATTTTTTTATTGGAACGTTTGATATGCTTAAAGATAATATGGATAAGGTTATGCAGACCGCAGCCAGTACCTCAATAGGCGCATTTTTTACTGCGATCAGTGTAATTAAAGAAGTTCATGCCGCATTTATAACTATGTTATCTTATATTAAAAGCAAAATATGGGCCGGCCGGACAGTGCAAGCAAACACAAATCCAGTTGGCGAAGACATTCAATATCTTAAAAAACTTTCAGGGATACAGAAATGAAGATTGATGAGATTAAATTAAAAGAAACAACTACTGGTGCAACAGGTGCAGGTTCGATTGCGGTTTCGATCAGTTCGGTCGGTGATGGCGGAATGATTTCACGGACAGGTACAAAAAAGAAAAGCAAAAAGAACAAGAATCCGCATGGTATTGATATGCCTAAAGATTCTTTATTTGCTGGTAAGAAGAATGTTACTGAAACTTCATTGCCACCACATTTAGCAAAGTTTTTTGATAAAGAGGGCAATGTAAAACCAGAAGTTGCAAAACGCATGTCTAAAAAGAAAGATTATAAAATAACAGATGTTACGCCAAAGGGCTATGGCCCTGAGAATTATTATGAAATTGGCGGCGACCGCTATGATGGCGGTATAGTGTTTAAAGTATATATAGGTGGAGATGAAGTTCATAGTGATATTATTGATGCCGATCATCCTTATGTGTACAACGGTAAAAAATATGATGGTGTTACGAAAGCATTAGATGCAATTGCTAAAGATAATGATTTAGATTCTGCCGATGATTTTAAACGTGTAGAGATGGAAGGGTCAATACCTGATGATAAGGCAGCAGGTATTAAATGGGCCGATGATCCAGATTGGAAAAAGTTACATGATATGAATCTTGACATGGTACAAGATTTTATTGCTCATAAAGAAGAAACAAACGAAGCACATGATGATTTTGATATGGATGATGAAATAGCATCATACGATGGCGACGATGATGCCGAGCCAATGAGCGATGCACCGTATGCAATTTTATGGCACGGACAGTATGCTGAATGGTACGGTGACAATGATCCTGAAAGCGGCGAAGGCCGTTATAAAATGAAAGGTGATGCAGGTAATGTACTTGCTAAGAATATTCCAACGTATGCACAAGCAGAGAAACTTTTGCCACGAGTATCGGGAATGGGACACGTTGGCGATCACGGAGAATGGGGCAAAGATCATTCAGTTGTAATGCAAGCCTCAGATCCAATAATTGTACCAATGAAAGAATTAGGAGAGCATTTTTATAGTTATGATTCTGATATGCAACAATATAGCGATATGGGCAATGACGATCATCATGATGTAATAGATTTGGCAGGCGTAGACGAAAGAAAACTTTCCGGATCCGAAAAAAAAAACAAAGAGCATAATGTAAAAAAGTTAAAAAAACATAAGAAGAGTTTTTCAAAATATGGAAAAGATGCAGACAGCGTTATGTATGCAGTAGCAACAAGAGATGCTAAAAAAGGAAAGAAATACAAATAGGATAATATTATGACAGTAAAAACTTATAATAACCTCATTGATGAGATGAAAGAACTTGCTGATAGACTCAACAAGCATTACGATACTGTAACTTTAGAAACAGTAGAGGAATTAGATACACCTGCTACTGAAACTCAACGTATTCTTAATGAACTTAAAGACAAAGGCGTTCTCAAAGAAGAAGAAATGCAAGAGGCTTGGTGGGATAAAAAAGAGCCAGGCAAAATTGAATATGACGAGATTGGAGAAGATGCAGGATCTGACGATGATCAAAGGTTTGTTCATAAACAATTTATGGAAGTATCAAATAGACTAGATTGGATTGCAGAACGTTTTTCAGAAGATAGTATGCTTGCAAGGAAAACTGGAGAAATCGGCGGCGATACAGGCGGGTTTGGAAAAGTTTCCCAAGCGGCCGATATGCTACTTTCCGCAATTGAAGAATTACATCGTGATGCAATGGGACACATACATCAAGAGTCACTTGAGGTTGAAGAAGGCTACCAAACAATGCCACCAATTGATAAAGAGCGTTATACAGAACTCCAAGGCCTAGAAGGCCCGTTTATGACGTTGTCTGGTAAAGTAGTTTATTATGATCCAAAAGAAGGCAAGTATTATGATAGAGATTCAGATATATATTTAGATTATGATGAATGGAAAGCATACGATAGTAAACCAGATTGGTCATCAAAGGAAGACTAATGAATTTAACCGAACTAATGCGAGACTTTAAAAGTCGAATTGTTGAAAACCAGTTGTGGGATAATTTAATGGACCGCAACGATGGTGTGTTTTATCGCGGCCAAAGATCATCAGGACGCGGCGGCGGCACTGGTTTAGGAGCATTAGGAAATGGTGTTTATTTAACATGGTCATCGTCCATGGCAGACTTTTTTGCTAAGGAAGTAGACGGCGAAGTTAAAGAATATAGAGTTAAGCCAGGTCTTAAGATGGCAGATAGTGCTGGAGCAGACTTTGGTGAGATAAAACAATCCATGGGTTTTCAACCATGGGAATACAGCGACGACCCAATGTTTGGTGGTATGCTAACTATGGGATTAAAAGATAAAGGCTATGATGGTGCTGTTAGTGATAATCAAGCAGAAGGCATAGTTATTTTTGATCCAAAGAATGTTGAGGAAGTAGAACAATGAAATATACAGAAATTTTAGGTGGCATTCAGACTTGGGTTAATAATGAAGAAAATGAATTGGTTGAAGCGGTTCAAAAAGAAGGCCGGCTACGACATACAGATTTAGACGAAAGACAATTAGAGCATTGTAATAATTTAGTTAAACGTGGCATTTTAATGAGGCAAGAAGACCAAGACGGCCATTATTTTAAAGAAGTTAATGATGATTTATAATCCAAATGACCTTCCGGAATATCATGCAGAAATTGATTGGTCAAAACCAACAGCATTATTTTTAGGAAGATTTAATCCATGGAATTCAGGCCACCGCGCAACATTTGAAACAATGCTACGAGCAGGAGAAAAAAATTTTCAGGGAAGAGGTAACGACCCTGTTTCAAAAGCAAAGCAAGTTTGCATAATGGTTAGAGATCAAGGCGAGGATAATTTTAATGAGATTAAAGAAAGTATTATTGAATCCTTAGAACCTGATTATCATGGCAAATATACTATTATGCAAGTTCCAGATATTACAGATATTTTTTATGGTAGACAAGTTAGTTTTGATGTGCATCGTGTATGTTTACCATCAGAGTTAGAACCAGTTCCTGGTAAAAAAGTACGGGCGGAAGAGCAGTACCATCAACAGAAATTTTGGGCGAATCGACAATAGTAATAAGTAATATAAACTATGACGAGGTGTTAGTTATGACTAGTGCTACTGATATGAAAAAGATACTGGAAACTTTAGAAGTTACTCTCAATAAAGTTGTTAATAATGTTGTAGAGGAAGGTAAACCTATTATACATAAAAAAGGTATTTTAGGTAATACTTGGGAAGTTGTTAAGGAAGATATTAATCATTATAGAATTTTTTGTAAAGAAACTAATAATACGCTTGTTGATAATATCGAATTGTATGAAGTTGCATTTAATATTGCATATCTATTAAACAAAGGAAATGCAATAGAATCGGAAAAAGTTAAAAAAATTATCCGAGAGAATGAACAATTTTGTAAACATTTTTATAAAGCAATATTTTATAACAAAAAACGCAAAATATATGCGAAACAAGGAAACTGGCAAAAACATGTTCTTATGGAAACACAGTTTGAAATTGCTCGAGATCAGGCGATTCACGCAAGAGAGAAACTTCGAAATTCGAAACAAAAGTCATAAATATGTTTATCCAGTAATAAACAGGGGATAAGCATGTTTTTAAACGATTTATCAAATAATACAATACACTTTAATAGAATTAACCGTTGGCTTAATTCAGAATTTGGTGTCTCCGTTGACAATACCTCGTCAAGGACAAACCTTATTGAGGCCAAAGGTAAATTAGAAGTTCGTAAAAACAAAATTGCCTCCAATAGTAAGTTTAATGAATATCATAGTGATAAAGGTTATGTGAAGACTATGCTAATGCTTGAAGCAGTAAATATGCTTCTTAGTAATAGCGAAGGTTCAATTATGGCTACGGTGCAACCAATTAATCTTTCGGAACAAACAGATGAGATTGAAAATGCTCAAATTCTTTTGGCCGCACAGGATATGGTTGATAAACTTACTGCTATGGCAGAAGATTTAGCAGAACTTCAAACAAAGGCATTGATGCCACTAGTTGATGAGATTAAGTATAACTTAGGTCAGCAACAGGCACAGTCTTTTAATGATACAGCAAAAGGACAATTACAATCTGCTCTAGACGCTATTATAGGCGTTAAAGATGCAATGGGTGATCAAGTATTAGCATTACAAGGTGGCGAAGTTCCTGCTCCAGATATGGGTGCAGAACCAGAAATGCCTGGGATGCCCGAAGAGGAACCTGCCGCAGAAATACCAGGCGAAGTTCCAGCAGAAGATACTCAAGATATGATGGGCGGCGCCGATGAAGTTGCAGGCCCAGCAGAGTCACCACTAGGTAGAGAAGAAAAGTAATGAAACTTGCTGAGATTTTTTTTAGTGAAGATCAAGGATCCAATGCTGATATAATTAAATCAGAAATTGGCGATCTATTGTTCATGATGAAAAATCAAGGCATAACTGAAATTGAAACGGAATTTGTTATTAAGAAGTTACACGACAATGGTATAGATATAGATAAAATATTATTAATTGATACACTTAATGATATGCCAGATTTAGTAAATACTGCTACAGTAGAAATGATAACATTAAAAGTAGAGAATTTACCAGATGCTACAACAGATGCCGATCAAGCACAAGATACCGTTGCACAAGCGGCAGATAGTGCTAATCCACTTACTTAGGAGAGGAAATGGCTGTTAACAATATAATGATTAGTGCCGCCGACGCTAAGTTACAAGGACAAGGAAATCTTGTTATACTTAGGGAAGTCCGCGTAATTGAGGAAGCGATTTTAACAGCGGTTAGTAATAGTTTACTAAACGCAACGGTTTCCGACGGCACTGTAATGACAATGAGTACCCCTGCTATTTCCGTTACAGGAACAATTAATAATCCAACAATAACAGCCGCAGATACTTTTACTATTAATAGTACTACGGTTACTGCTAGTGGAACAACACTTAATTCATTAGTAGATGATATTAATACTTTAGCACTAACAGGTATTACAGCAAGTAAAACATCAGTCGCCGGCACATTAAAAATTTCAAGCGATAATAATAATTTTGCATTAACAATTGCCGCCGGGTCCGGCACAATTTTATCAGATGTTGGTATTACCGCAAGCATAACAAATGCAACAGATGTAAGTAAAACATATTATAATGTATGGCAAGCAACTGCTATCGATACAACATACACACAGCAAATGGCAGAAATAATTAAAAACTTTGTAGATTTAGGTTATACAATTATTAGGCAGAAGAATGCCTCGACATCCAATACTACTTTTAAATGGCATGTTACTTGGTAAATAGGCTATTGACAAATGATATTTCTTGTAGTATACTATAAGAATGTCATTAATAAACAAATTATACGAATATCCCAAATTAAAACGAACAGATAAAGATGGCGAACGTCTTTATGATACAGGAAATGCAAAGGTACCTTCTGTAACGACTATCCTTGGCCGCATGAAAGATATGTCTGGCATTAATGCTTGGAGAGCTCGTGTCGGAGCAGAAGAAGCACAACGTATTTTAGTAGAAGCCGGAAATTTAGGTACAGCAACACATAAACATTTAGAAAATCATTGTTTAGGTATAGAGCGTCCTGGCGGCACAAATTTACTTAGACAAATAGCATCTAAATTAGCAGACGTAGTTATTGAAAATGGCCTTGTAAATGTTAATGAAGTATGGGGATTAGAAGCATCATTATATTCTCCCGAACTTTATGCAGGTACTACAGATTGTGTAGGACTTTGGAAAGATAAACCCGCCATTATAGATTTTAAAACATCTCGTTCAGTAAAAAAACGAGAATGGATCGAGGATTATTTTTTACAAGGTTCAGCATATGCTATGGCACATAATGAATTATTTGGCACAGATATAAAAACAGTTGTTATTATGATGGTTACACATGAAGGAAAGTATTTAGAATTTACTATTGAACAAGATGAGTTTGATGAATATATTAGTAAGTGGCTTGATAAACTAAAAGAATATTACAAGGTTTATGATAAATACTAATATTAAGTAATACTGGAGATTTATGCTGTGGCAAAAATAACTAGAATGCAACAACGCCGCGGGTTACACCGTGATCTTCCGCTTCCTTTAAAGCCGGGGGAAATTGGATTAACTACTGACACTCGTGAATTATTTATTGGCAACGATACAGCCGATGCATTAGGTGGTATTCATAATAAAACAGTTCAAGTAGGAAATGTTAACGGTGGGTATAACCATGTTAATTCTTTGCTTACTGATAATATTATTGAGTTTACAGTAAAGCGTTCTATTATTGATAACGAAACAGGTGTAGGCCCGTTTACAGTTGAAAAAATACATTCAGGACTTAGTGCATTAGCCGGCGCCTCAATTACATTGGAAACTGGTATTAATGACCAAACATTAAAAATTTACAAATACTCTCCAGCAAATTATAGTCATAAAAAATTATTACCGGGCGATCCAGATGGTGTACCAATTGTTATTGGTGATTATAATATCAGTGGCACTAATCAGTTAAATTTAGTTGAAGCCTTAGTATCAAATGACATCGTATATGTTGTATACTTAAATAAGAAAGATTTAGAAACAAATCTTATCAGTGCATTTAATGCAAATTTTAATCTTAGCAGTGGCAGTTTAACTGACTTAACTTTGAAACTATCTGTTGATCAATTATATTTTGACGAATCAACTGGCGAAGGCGTTATTGGTCTTAATAATGCTCAAATAACTGATACGAGTTATACTAACGCGGCCGCCAAGACTGTTAAAACTTGGTTGCAAGAATGGATCACATCAGCAAGCAATGCAATCAATGCCGCATTTGTTACAGAAGGAATAGCCTATTATAGTAATAGCAGTTTAACAGGTGGTAAAGGCATTGCAAGATTTGGTGATGATACAGATGGTAATAGTACAGCAGAAAGTGCAATACCATCATATACATTTGATAGTGATTTAGGATTTAGCACACGAAGTCATGTAGCGGCAAGTAATATGGCAAAGTTTCTTAACCATTCGTGGCTTATGGAAGGTTCCACACCAACTAGAGAATTATCACATTTAAGATCAAATATTAAGATTGTTACAGAAAATAATGCTGGCGATCTATGGTCAAATATAGCAATTGGAAATCCATTACTTAGAGAATGTAGACCAACAAATGTTTCAGGATCGGCCGGCAACCAAGTAAGAGGTACGCAAACAATGCGTCTTTTAGGTTCAAGTTCAACAACAAATCAAGTTAATATAGGTGGTGTTTATTATAATACTTCCGGAACAAGAAATCTTGAGATGGATTATGTTGTTGAGTGGTATGACGCCGGCCCAGTAACTTATCATGTTGTAAGAACAGGTAAAGCAACTGTTAGTATGCCTATGCTTGCTGATGGAACTAATGTTTATGGTCACGCATTGATACTAGACCAGTGGAATGAAATGGACATTATGAATGCAACTGGTGCAATTAGTTTTGCAGTTGGTGCAGATTTTGACTTAGGTGTTATAGTTTCACCAATAGTAACAATTTATGGTGACCCAGTTATTACTAATGAGTATGCTGGCACATCAGCATTATCGGATGCCGCGTTTAACACAAAATATGGCGTGACGCCAAGCGTAGCACTTGTTTCACGTAATACAACTGTTGAAATGGACGCGGCGGTTACAGCAGATACACAAGTATTTTGGGCAGATGATGATTCGACTAGTGCAACATATAAACAGTATTTTGGTTTTATAACATACAGTAATACAAGACCCGTATCAGGGCATATTAGATTTATTAATAAACGTTTTTAAGTCTTGACATCTTTTCGTTATTAAGTTATAATTAAACAAAAGTTAAAAATGAAACAGTTTGGTGTATTTTTAGTATGCCTACCTTGTATGGGTTGTGCCGCATTGCCGCCTATAGTTGAAGTAGCATCGTGGATTAAAACAGGAGCGGATGTAATCTCATATATTGAAACCGATAAGACAACCGCTGATCATGCATTATCGTATGTTATGAATAAAGATTGCAGTGCATTCTATCTCTTACAAGGTAAAGCAATATGTTATAAAGAGGATAAAATATGGCCGCCAATGTAGACTTAAATAAGTATCAAGATTTTGTAGAAGCAGTAACTTCGGTTGAGAGCAATGAATTAGCACTAATGGTGCAACGAATGTCTGATTTAGAAAAAGAAGGCATTAACATGGCATTACTGTTAACAGGGGCAATTGGATTATCAAGCGAGGGAGGCGAGGTTAGTGAGATCGTTAAGAAGTGTATTTTTCAAGGCAAGCCTATGGATGTATTTCATCTTAAACGCGAATTGGGCGATATTATGTGGTATTGGATTAGCAGTTGCAGGGCTCTTAATTTGGACCCAAATGAAGTAGTTGCAGAGAATGTAAAGAAATTACAAGAACGATATCCCGACGGTAAGTTTGATGTTTGGCATAGCGAAAATCGCAAGGAAGGCGATTTATAATGTATAGACCATTGCCAGACGGATTAACTATTAAAGATAGCGGTATAGATGGTTTAGGCGTAGTAGCAACAAAGGAGTTTAAATCAGATACTGTATTAGGAATTGTGCATATCGCAAATAAAAATTTTCCACATGGGTATATAAGAACAGCATTGGGTGCTTTTTATAATCATTCAGATGAACCCAATTGTGTTGTATTCAATGGATTCTGGCACCAAATAAAAGTTAAATATTTAGTAACACAAAATAACATTAACATAGGTGATGAATTAACAGCAAAATATTCATTGTATACAGTTGATGATGATTCATGGGAGTAAAAAATGTTAAAAACAAATAAATTTAAAGAAAATGAGATTGTAAGTGTTAAGTTAATATCGGGCGAAGAAGTTGTTACTAAACTTGGTAAATCTAAAGATGATTTTTATGTGTTTATAAAACCAGTAGTATTATCAGTAACTCCGCAAGGTATGGGACTTGCTCCATATATGATGACAGCAGATGCAAATAAACTTATAATTAATGTGCATGAACGTAACGTTATTGCGATGGCAGAATCGCAGGATGCAGTAACACAAGAATATACTAAAGCGACAACAGGTATTATAACATCTCCAAAAGCAGGCCTTATTAAGTAATAAATAATGTTATGACGATACCAATACATAGAGATACAGATGCAAGGGCATGTGGAGCCACAACAGTAGTTGCAGGAAATTCCACTGTTAAAGCAAATAATTTATTAGTTTCAGTTGATGGTGATCCAAATTCACACGGAGGCGGCCCATTGGGTGCAACTAGTAATAAAGTATTTTGTCATAATATTTTAGTAGTACATCATGCACCAGATCCAGCCGGTGCGGATGCTTTGTGTCCCCCTCTCGGCGGCGCTCATTGTGGTCCAAGTACTGCCCAAGGATCACCAGATGTCCACACAGGATAAAATATGTTCATTTGGTTTTTTATACTTAAAGCGTGTCTTACCGGAGTTATTGGTTCAGCCTTTTATGCCTGGTTTAAAACTACACGGATGGGCGTATGGTTTGATAACAAGTTAGATAGTTTATTGAATCGAATCTCAGGTAGACTAGATATAGAAGTTTTAAAAAAGAAAGAAAAAGTGTTTAAAAAATTACCAATAGAAGTTCAAACACAACAAGATAGATTAAAAGACATTGAAAAAAGATTAAAAAAATTAGAAGAAGAACGCAACCTTGAAAAAGAGTTGTGGCATAAAATAAAAGCAAATCCTCCAAGGAAATGATATGACCACCAAGCAAGATGATTATAATAATATAGTTATAAAATCAAAAAATGTATTTTTATGGTGGAGAGATGTTCCAGCGCCACAGCGTGGTGAATTAATACGTATATATGGAAATATATTACGTAATAATTTACATAAATTAGGAGGCATGGTTACAAAAGAATCTCGTAAAATTAAAGTTGAAGGACGAGGCGAAGTACAAGAAGCAATTGATATGTGTGATTTTGCTGTTGGCCTTAGTAGACAATTATATGGATTAACAATGCCAAGTGAACGTCCCGAACATCGATTGCAGGAAATATGGCATCCTTTGGGCCCTGTCGGTGTTATTACTGCATTTAATTTCCCAGTTGCACCTTGGGCATGGAATTTTTGTTTAGCAATTGTCTGCGGAAATCCAGTTATTTGGAAACCCAGTAATAAAACAGAAGAATGTGCAAAAATATGTTTACGGTTATGGAAGATAGCAGTTGAAGAATGGGGCATTGACGAAAGAGCAGTCGATTTATTAAAATTAGTACTTGGTGGTAAAAAACAAGCAGAATGGATCGCTGATGATTCAGATATAAAGTTAGTAAGTGCTACGGGTAGTGTTGAAATGGGTAAAGTATTATCCCCGCGTGTAGCAAAGCGTTTAGGTAAAATTTTATTAGAATTGGGTGGTAATAATGCCGCTATTATTTCAAATAAAGCAAATATAGATTTGGCAGTTAGGGCGTGTGTATTTTCAGCAGTAGGCACGGCCGGCCAGCGGTGTACAACATTGCGTAGAGCATTTGTACATAAAGAGATTTATACTGAGTTTGTTGATAAATTGGTAAATGCTTATACTAAAGTTGTTCCGGGAGATCCTGAAAATATAAAGGTACTAATGGGTCCATTAATCAGTAAAGAATCTTTCGATGCTATGCAAGATGTTTTAAAAGAATGTAAATTAAATGATGCTACAGTTCACGGCGGCGATCGGTGTGATCCAGCATATAAGTTAGGCGGTAAAAATGAATATTATGTTACTCCGGCCATTGTTGAATTAGATAGGCCAACTGAGTTAACATTACAAGAAACATTTGCACCTATTTTGTATGTAATGCCGTATCAACATTTAAGAGATGCAATTGAGATGCAAAACAATGTTTCACAAGGTTTAAGTAGTTGTATTTTTACAACTAATATGCAAGAGATGGAACATTTTATTAGTGCCCATGGTAGTGATTGTGGAATTGCAAATGTTAATATTGGCCCAAGCGGTGCAGAAATTGGCGGCGCTTTTGGTGGAGAAAAAGACACTGGCGGCGGCCGCGAAAGTGGCAGTGACGCTTGGAAAAGTTATATGCGTCGACAAACGGTAACCATTAACTATGGAGACCAGTTGCCATTGGCGCAAGGCATTAAGTTTGATGTGTAGCAATGTATACAATATTTTCTTATCACCCTTATTATCGTAAAGATGAGAAAGATGTTGTCTTTCAATTAAAAGATTACATAGAAGAAAGTACTAAACAGCAAGGCCGTGCTTTTGCTATATATAGTTCCAATCTATATAACGATGCTGTACAACTACATGAAACTTCGTTAAAAGTTAAAGATAACTTTATAACAAAAATTCTCAATACTTATAAATTAAACACAGAAGAAGGAAAATCCTTAATGTCTTTAGCAGAGGCATTAATTCGTATTCCTGATAGTTATACAAAAGATGCTATTATTAAAGATAAATTATCTATTGTAGATTGGAAGCAGTTAGATACAGAAACATTAACTTCTTGGTTTAGTAAGTATGGATTACATGTTGCATCAACTGTAACAGGTATCAAACAAGTTACTGGTCGATTAGGTAAAGTTACTGTACGTACAGTTGTTTTAGAATTTGTTAAAGCAATAGGAGCCAATTTTGTTTTAGGTGAGAATATTATAAAAGCAACATCTAAAGCAAAGTTAGCACGTAAAAAAGGTTATTGTTTTAGTTTTGACATGTTAGGTGAAAGGGCAGTAACACAATTAGATGCAGAAAAATATTATAATAGTTACAATTACTCATTAGGACTTTTAGAGGAAAATGATAATCTTAGTATTAAGTTAAGTGCCTTACATCCCCGTTATGAATACTTACAGCAAAATAGAGTTGTTAATGAGTTAACAGACAAGTTAGTACAGTTAGTAATAAAAGCAGAAGAAAGTAATGTAACAATTACTATTGATGCAGAAGAAGCAGATAAGTTAGATTTAAGTTTTTTAGTTATTGATAATATGCTAAAGAGATATGTACCAAAGCCTGGAGTATTAGGGTTTGCATTACAAGCATATCAAAAGAGAGCATTCTGGGTTATAGATTATATTGTAGAGTTAGCAACGAAATATAATACAAAGTTTAATGTTAGATTAGTTAAGGGTGCATATTGGGATACTGAAATAAAAATAGCACAAGAATTAGGATTAGATTATCCTGTTTTTACAAATAAAAATTGTACAGACATTTCTTATGTTGCTTGTGCAATTAAAATGAAAAAGCATTTAGATTATATCTATCCAGCGTTTGCAACACATAATCCATTTACTGTTATGGTTATTAAAGGTTTGTATAAACGAGATGAATTCGAATTCCAAAGATTACATGGTATGGGAGAAGGGTTGCATAATGTCCTTATTGAGAGAGGATATAAATCTCGCATTTATGCACCAGTTGGAATATATAAAGATTTGCTTGCATACTTAGTTAGGCGTTTACTTGAAAATGGAGCAAACACAAGTTTCTTAAATATACAAGTTGTTAAAAATCTTTTTGATGGTCATGATTATCGATGGTTAGGAATGCCACATACGTTATTACCAACTTGGAAAGATATTTTCCCTGATAGAAAAAATAGTAAAGGATTAGATATCACGTGTCCAATAACGTTAAACAAGTTATTGGAAATAGATATTGAAGTTCCTAAACAGGAAGAAATGAGAATATCAGATCAATCTAATCAAATGAATAAAGGACATGAAGCCTTTCCAAGTTGGAGTAATACACCAGTACAAGAAAGAACAAAAATAATTAGAACGTTTGCTGATAAGTTAGAAGAACACACGCCACAACTTATTAATATAATGGCAAAGGAAGCACACAAAACGTTAGCAGATAGTATTGCTGAAATTAGAGAAGCAGTCGATTTTTGTAGATATTATTCTAGCGTTGCAGAGCAAATGAGTGTTACAAAAACTAATCAAAGTGTTACCGGTGAATTAAATCAATATGTTTATAAGCCGCGAGGTTTGTGGACTACTATTAGTCCGTGGAATTTTCCGGTTGCAATTTTTGTAGGACCTATGGTTGGTGCATTAGTTGTTGGAAATACTGTAATGGCAAAACCAGCAGAACAAACAACTGGCATTGCAAAGTATATTTTTAATTTATTAAAAGAAGCAGGCCTGCCAGAGAATGTTGCTAATTTAGCAAATGCTAATAGAATGTTTGCAACTGGGTTAGTAGTTAATTCAAATGTAAAAGGAGTTACATTTACTGGAAGTGAAGAATCTGCAAAGAAAATTAATCAAGTATTAGCAACTAGAGAAACATATATAAAACGTATATATGCAGAAACTGGTGGTGTTAATTGGATGATAGTTGATAGTAGTGCCTTATTAGAGCAAGCAGTTCTCGATACAGTTGCAGGCGCTTTTAATAGCGCCGGCCAGCGTTGTAGTGCAACTCGTATTGTTGCTGTACATGAAGGTATCTATGATGATTTTAAGAAAATGTTAATAGGCGCTACTAACGAATTGAAAACAGGCCTAGCAACTGATTTTACTACGGATGTAGGGCCCATTATTGATAAGGGTGCATACAACAACCTGATATCTTATAACACCGCTGTAAAGGGCTCTGAGGGCGTTATAGCCCCCTGTATAATTGAAATAGACAATGCAGAAGAAATAACTGAACAATTTGGACCAATTTTACATATTTTAAGGTTTACAAATGAAAGTTTTTCAAGTATAATTAATACTATTAATAATAGTGAATATGGCTTAACGTTAGGGATTCAAAGTCGTGTTCCTAGTAATATTAATTATATAGTAAATAATGTTAACGTAGGTAATATTTATATTAACAGAAATCAAATAGGTGCAGTAGTTGAAAGCCAACCGTTTGGTGGTGTTGCCCGAAGTGGCACGGGCCCAAAAGCAGGCGGCCAAGATTACTTAAAACAGTTTGTTTATGAACAGTCAATTAGTAATAATATTACTGCTATAGGAGGAAATATTGAATTACTCAGTTAATGATGTTAATGATGTCAATAAAATATTTGATCACTTTACTGATATGCAGTTAATTGATATTGTGGCACGAGCAGAGGATTGGCCGCATGAAAACGTTTATAGAATGGCTCATAAAGAATCATCAGTTGAAGGTGATCCGTGGGAAAAATTTAATAAAAGTTTAGAACCAGATGCGGGAGGAAAACTTCCAGTTCCGGTTCGTTTAGAATTAATGAGGGCCGTACAAATACACATGAAGGCAGGAACATTAAAACGTCCTCAGTCCAGCGGTTCTTTTTTTGATTCTAAATTTTTTAAATGGGCAATGTGGTTTTGGATTTTTTATTTTATTGTTCAATTTTTTATTTAAAGGAAAAACAGATGCGTAAGTTAGTTCAAATTACTAAACATAACTACGAAGAGTTTAAATTTAAAGTTGACGATGATCCAGTTAGAGGAGAGCTCGATTTAAATTTTCGTTTAACTGCTAATCGAAGTATTTTTGTTTTAGCAAATAGTTCATATGAAAGTGCAATATGTGTTGCATTTACAAATGAAGTTCCAACTACTATAGATGAATTAGATTTATTTAGTACAGCCGCTTATTTTAATAGTGGAGGTAATATTGCTGTATTTTATACTGTCTGGAGTAAAAGACCTAAAGCAGGCAGAGATTTAGTTTTTGCAGTTTCTGATTACATTGTAGAAAATTCAGAACATGTAAAACGTTTTGTAACCTTGTCGCCAAAAACAAATATGGCTTATAAATTTCATACAATGAATGGCGCAAGTTTGATTCAGGAAAACATCATAACTGACAATTATGAGTACTTCATAAATAATAGTCGGGCATAGGAGAAGTAAAATGGAAATAATTTCCATACTACAATCGGAGGATCAAGATGATCCTGATCCGGAAAGTAGCACCTTACGCATTGAAGGCCTATATCGTTTGGAGTATTTGTTTAGATGTAACCGCAATAGTAGGAATAGCGTGGTTTATTCTAACATAAAAAACTAATGGACGATGGACCGAGTAGATGTTATAATTTTTATAATCTTGCTTAGGCAAGACGGTTTTCTATGACTCGACAACTAGGAGAAAAATATGTGCCCAGCATGTTATATTAATGGACTATTATTTTTGATTTTTGGCGCCAGTGGTGCTACAATGGCAAGTAATCCTTGGATAATTGCTATTAGCGTAGTACTTACTATTGCTGGTTTTTGGTGGATGTGGAAAGCATATAAACGTAACAAAGGAACAGGTGGTTGGAAAAAGAATTTAAAAACCTCGTTGTTGTTTTTACTTGTGTTTGCGGCAGGATATGGAACTGCGGCATATCAGACACATGAGTATTTTGAACACAAATATGCTGAACACAACCATGATTAAGTTGAATAATAAAATGAAAGTGTGATTAATGCCGAATAGACTATTATGTGATGTTCTTGGTGAGATGCGAGAATGTGTTAAGACCTCAAACTTCTCTTATTTGCTAGGATTAATTGAAGAAGCGCAATCTCTTGGTAATCGAATGGAATCGAAGTTGTACGATATGAAAGAGCATGATCGTCTTCTTGATGACATTCGAGATTTAAAGAAGAAGAAGAAGTTAACAGAGAACAATATGACTTGACAACCAACCTTCTTTATGCTATAAATATACTTGCAACGTTGAAGCAATTCGAAAGTTGGACAGGACGCGGGTTCGAAACCCGCCACCTCCACCATAATAACATTGTGAACGCAATCGCGTCAGTAAGTCTATAAAGGATCGCAACCTTGAGCAACAGTGTTATTATAATGGGGGTGAATTGGGGTCGACTGACAGTTAATAGGAGCGTGGAGTTGTCCGGATGTAAGCTCGGTTAACGCGAACAAACTTTATAAATGCAAACGATAACGCATTTGATTTGCCACTAGCCGCTTAAGGTTTAGTGCGGGGTTTAATAGGCAGGTGCACCTGGCAACATAAGCACCTGCCACCTGCGGCTATCGTATAAGGGTTATTACAAAACGTTGCCAACGTTTGAATCGCAGTTCGAATCTGCGTAGCCGCTCCAGGAGGTCCCTTAGTGTAGCGGTTAACACGCCTGCCTGTCACGCAGGAGATCAGGGGTTCAAATCCCCTAGGGACCGCCATATAAATATATGTATGAAGTTGTCAATTACACATATTGCTTTACATGTTGAAGACTTAGATACTTGTATAGAATTTTATCAAGAATTTTGTGAACTAGAAATAGTACACAAAAGAGAAAGTGCCGCTTGGCTAACTAATGAAGAATTAAAAAATAAGTTTGTTATAGTGCTTATAAAAGGCGGGAAGAGAGGTAAGCAAAAGTTTAAAAAAGATTTTTCGCATATTGGTATAGCAGTTGATTCACTAGAAGACCTTTTTAGAAAAGTTAAAGAAGGTAAAAAATTAGGCTGTTATGCATTTGGACCATTTAAAGAGGACTATCCAACAGGACATATTGCTGGATTTCTCGATCCGAACGGTAATTTAGTTGAATTATCCTATGACCAGCCCATAGGACTATAAATAGTATCGGCGGTTAGGGATACCGTAATTTTGAATATCCATGGAGAACTATTGTGAAAATTTGGTATAATGGTTTATCAAAAGGTAAGAAAATGGTACTTTGGTTTGGCGTTGTAGTTGTTGTAGCCTTTCTTGGTGACCAATTGGGTTTTTGGACTATGTCCTTGCCAGCACCTACTGAACCAGTAAATTAATTTAATTTTTAATATAAAAAATCCTCCGTTTGGGGGATTTTTTTTTGAGTACTAAATATTATTATGTCAAAAGGATATTATATAGTTTTTGTACACGTCTATCGCCCGGCTGATGGTGAAAAGACCGAAGCAGTTAATTGGGGCGCAGAAGGTAACTGGCGCCGCCAAGAGGAAGTGTATTTTGTCGATCGTATAAAAAAACAACACACAATATCAGCAACAACTATCTTCGATTATGAAAACCATAAAATTATTAAGGACAGGACTCAAACAGCAACTCCTGATGTTATGTTAGATTATGTAAGAGAAACATACCCTGACGAATTTGCAAAATTTATGATGCGGATTACACAAGACAAGTTTAATAAAGATCAAAAGTTACTTTGACCTAAAGACTAAGGTTGACAAATCAATTAACTTAAAGTAAAATATAGGATATAATAGTTACAAAAAGTAACTATAAGGAGAATTTATGAATAAATTTATAGTGGCTCTTGTTGCCCCGATCGCAATGATTATGGCTGGTTCAGTGTATGCTGATAATTTTGATAGTATAGATGTAGGTGGATCAATTAGCGCACACGGTCTAACCCTATCTCATGATGATGACACTGACTTAAAATTAAAATATTCCAAAGATGCTACAGGATATACTTTTGGAGGGAGTTTACATTATGAGCGTACTGCGTTAGATGCAAATGTTATTGGTTTTGGCCTTCACGCAAACAATGCTCTAGTCCATGGAAGTCTATCAATGGCGTCTGAATTAGATTGGGATTTAACAAATACTGAATGGGATTCAGAAACAACAGTAAAGTATAGCATTTTTAATATTGGTGTATATACTGATCTAAGGTTTGATATCGATGACCTTTCTTACAGTGGTAATGATTTCGGCCTTGAATACAATTTGAAGGTTTCAGATGCAGTATCAATAGTACCAAGTATTGAAGTACCGTTTAACAACGACTTTGATCGCCAAGATGCAACAGCGGCAATTAATATAGCATTTAGTTTCTAACTCGGCGTGGCCTAGTCCGGTAAGGTGCCTGCTTTGGGAGCAGGAGATCGTAGGTTCGAATCCTACCGCCGAGACCATTTGGAGAGGTGGCAGAGTCTGGCTTATCGCGTTAGTCTTGAAAACTAAAGTACAGCAATGTACCGGGGGTTCGAATCCCTCCCTCTCCGCCAGAAGCGGCCTATTATCCCTTTAAGGTTGACAGACCTCCTTGAGTATGGTATACTATAAAAACTGAGGAAGGGAGTTATCATGTTTATACATGTCGAGCTATCAGGTTACGGTGGAGAAGTTGTTCTTGGCACTGTAACAAAAGAAGTATATGAATTTTGGACCGGTCCCGGAAAGGAACACTTCTATAATTATTTTTATGATCCTGATTCGTTTGAAGAAGAAGAACCTGATTTTAAAATTCCAGAAAATGTAAAATTAGAAGTATGCTGGCATGACATAGATGATGTTGCCCACGAAAATGGAGTCAATTTCGATTATTGCCATTTAGAAATTTCAGAGGTGGACGGAGATAAATGGGATAGTGATTTTGTTAGAGAACTATATTCAGGCTCGTTAGAAGATTTTGTTGAAAAGTATGAGAATGAAGTTGATTGGGATCAAGAAGAATACCCCAATGAAGATGATTATACTTTTTATGGATGTAGTGCTGAAAAGGGTGGTTTCTATGATGGTAAGTTTGAAATTCCGGATGATACGTTTGATCCAAAAAAGTTTAGTTTTTTAGGTAATGACGTTTATGGTAATGAATTAATTTATCAAGTTAACTATGGTGACGTAGAATACATTGACAATGATGGTGGTAGTACAATGGGAAAATCGTTAGATTTTGAATTAATAGCATCAACAGAATAACTCTATGCCCCCGTGGTGGAATTTGGTATACACAACAGACTTAAAATCTGTCGCCGATATCGGCTTGCTGGTTCGAGTCCAGCCGGGGGCACCATTTTAGAAAGGTGGACTGGTAACCGAAGAGGCCGACGGCACAGACTTTTAATCTGTTATTTCACATCGTGGGTTCGAATCCCACCCAGTCCTCCAATTCTTATTAAGGTCGTCAGAACAGGTGTTCAGAGGAGTTTTATAAACTCTTTGCCCCGGATTAGGGTCTTTGGCAGGGTTCGATACCCTGGGCGACCACCAATTTTTTGGAGGATAATTGTTAAGTTTTAGTAAAGTAACTAACTTCTTTAAAGAGAGTTATAGATTAAGCCCAACGGCCTTTTATTGTGAAATGGTAGAGGCTTCTTTTTTAATTTCCGCAAGTGCAGTATTAACTTTTACTGTATTAGATCCCGCAACTAAAATTTTTATTCCAATGTATTTTATTGGATCTATTTTAGGTGTAATTAGTGCAGTTATAAGAAAAGCGGCATTTGTTATATTACTATGTTCATGGTTTACACTTATGAACGGTATTGCAATTTGGAAATTATTTTTATAGGGGTGAAGTGTTAATGGTTGCACGTCAGATTCCAAACCTGAAAGACAGGGTCCGATTCCTTGCACCTCTGCCAATTTCGATTTAAATGATAATTACTTGTTACCTAAAATGAGGTAACAATTATGAAAAAGTACTTATTTGTATGGGTACTTTGTATTATATGCTCGCCCAAGATCTATGCATATAACACAAATTATTCATTACATGGTTCCCGTGCTAGTTTTTTAATGCAAGATAGTCGTTGGATGACACTTAACTATCTTCATCCTGATGCAAACAAAAACGGTATGAGAGCGGCCGCCAGAGCAAATGGCGACACCCACATTTATTTGTATAGTCGCAATGGTGGAGACGGGTTCAACGGCGGCCCTGATTTTGATCTTTCTGTCATTACACCCAAACCAGATTGGGAGGCACAATTAGATCTTCTAAACGCCGCAGGTTTAAGACCGGTTATGTGGTTAACCCCGGACGATAGCAGAGCGATTACTACTCAATCTTTGGATGCACAAAAGGCGCACTTCAGCGAGATCGTCCGGCGATTTAATGACAAAGTAACAGGATATGTTGTTTGTTTGGAATGTGATGAATACTGGTCTCCTGCAAAAGTTAATGCGTTAGTTATACACTTAAAGTCAATTACTGATAAACCAGTTGGTGTCCATTTAACATCAGGTATTGGTGGCCACAACGGCAACACAGCGTATTATGCCAATGCAGATTATATCTTTTTGCAAACAGGATGGAATAGGACTCCAGAACAAATTACCGCAATGGTCAAACAAGCAATGGCTGTTACGGGTAAACCTGTAGTTGCATCTGAGTATGCAAAAGAAAGTAGAACAGCGGCCGCCAGAGCATTAGGAGATGCGGCATGTCGTGCTGGTGCAATAGGCACAGGCAATGGTAGAAGTATTACTTATTGTGGTCATGAAGAACCCTCTAAAAAATTAAATTTTATAAAAAAACACGAAAAGGAATTAATTGGCATAGCAAGTGTTTCTGTGGCAATTGCCGCTGTTTATTTTTATAACAAACAGTTTGAAGAAATGCCTTTTAACTTTACTCTTGCTGGTACTGAAGATTACCAAATGTATGGAGTAGAAAGAAAATTCGAAATTACTGATAGTGTAAATTTTGCTCTAAATTATGAATATAGAAATTTTCATAATTATGAAGATAATGCCATTATGTTTAGTGTTAATGGTACATGGTAATAAATATGTAAAATGAGACTAATAACGCAAGAAGTTATAGAAACCGATATAGTAATAATTGGAGCAGGCCCAGTCGGCCTGTTCGCTGTCTTTGAAGCAGGCCTATTAGATTTAGAATGCCATTTAATTGATAGTTTAGATAAGATTGGCGGACAATGCATTGAGTTGTATCCTGATAAACCAATATATGATATTCCAGGTGTTCCTAATCAAACCGCCAGAGAACACGTTGATTCATTATTAAAACAAATTAAACCTTTTAATCCTACATTCCATTTAAACGAGACTGTTATAACCTTGTGGCAAGACAGGTCTGAAGGTGGAATACGGGATAGCAAATTTACTTTAAAGACAAATGGTAACAAAACGTTTATAACGTCCAATGTAATTATTGCAGGCGGCGCCGGAACGTTTAAACCCAAGAAGCCAGACATTGAAGGATTAGAAGCATTTGAAGGTAAGGGATTAGAATATGCTGTTAGAGATAAATCAAAATACTTTAATAAGCGTGTCTTAATATTTGGCGGCGGCGATAGTGCATTAGATTGGACAGTAGAGTTAGCAAACATTGCTACAGAGGTTACATTAATACATAGAAGTAAACGTTACAAGGCCTCACCGCATACTGTGAAACAGATGCGAGCAAAACCAAATGTTAAGGAAGTTACTGGAAAATTAGAACGGTTAGAAGATTCAAAACGTTATTTAGATTATGCAATTGTTACAGTAGATAAAGAACCAAAGATTCTGCCTTGCGATGAAGTTTTAATCTTTTTTGGATTGAATACTAATCTAGATGAAATACGATCGTGGAGATTGGAATTAGATGATTTCAAGAGAAAAATAAAAGTTAATACAAAAACGTTTGAAACTAACATGAAAGGAGTATTTGCTATCGGAGATATGTGTTATTATCCAGGTAAGTTGAATCTTATATTGTCAGGATTCCATGAAGGAACGTTAGCAGTACAAGAAGCATTTTATAGGGCCCGGCCCGGAGAGGAATTAATATTTCAATATACTACTACAAGTAGTAGTTTAAAGAAGAAATTGGCTTGACACACGTAAAACTTTAGTGTAATATAATAAAATGGCTTTAGAAATTGAAGAACTAAAAATACCATATTGTGAACGGGTAGTTCATGGTAGAGATAAAACAACTGGTTTAGATGGTTTTATTTGTGTTTATTCAACAAAACTTGGACCAGCATTAGGTGGCATTCGGGCCTGGAAATATCAGAGATCGTATGCCGCACGGAAAGATTGTATTTTACTTGCTAAGGCAATGACATATAAAAACAGTTTAGCAGGTATTGAATATGGTGGTGGTAAGGGAGTTATAAATCTTAAAGGTGTTAATAAAACAAAAGACTTATTAAAAAGTTTTGGAGAGCTAGTTCAATTTTTAGATGGTGATTTTATTGCCGGTAAGGATGTAGGAATTAGCATTCATGATTTGCGTGTAATAGCGCAAACATCTGAACATGTTGCACATGTAAATCCAGACATACACAGTGTTGATCCATCACCCCCAACGGCGTTAGGTATTATTAGAGGCATGGAAGCAAGCATTAATACTTTGCGCGGAGGTATGGCCCCGGGTAGAAATTTAGAAGGATTGCATATTGTTATACAAGGATTAGGCGCAGTTGGATATCGTCTTGCGTCAATGCTTAAGAAAAAGAAAGTACAGTTAACAGTAACCGATACAAATAAAGAAGTATTAGCAAAAGCCGTTACCAGATTTGGTGCAAAAGCAGTAAAGCAACCAAATAAAATTTATGATGTTGAATGTGATATTTTTGCTCCGTGTGCGTTAGGATCAATTATAAATGAAGATACTATTGAGCGATTTAAATGTAAAATTATTTGCGGTTCTGCTAATAACCAGTTAGAAGATAAATTGGCAGGGTATGCAATGCTAGTTAAGGATATTTTATATGCTCCAGATTATCTTGTTAATGCTGGTGGCGTAACTAATAGTGCCGCCGAACTATCAGATTCATATGATGAGTTTGAAGTTGCATCATCGATAGATTATATCTATGATCGATTAACTCAAGTATACGAAATTAGTCATAAGGAACATTTACCGACTAATATGGTAGCCGCAAGGTTAGCAGAGGAACGATTAGATAAGGGTAAAATAAATGGTAAATAAGGAACAACAAGATAAAGCAATACATGACATGATGCATGTTGAAGCCGAGTTATGGGATTTAATAAATAATGAAATTACAAATATTAAAATTGAGCCTATGGTAGTTGCCGCTTGTGTTTTAAAAGTTGCTGTAGCATTATATAAAGACCAAATTGGTGTTGAGTATACTAGATCAATTCTTGAATTAGCCTCTAATAATATTGAGGCGACATGGTCCCCGGGTGACTCGATAAACCCAGACGGCCAAACATTTCACTAATGAGAAAGAATTTAGATTTATTTGATGGTCTAGAGGACGAAACAAAACAATGTGGTATTTGTAAGAAACATTTGCCGTTGTATAAATTTGGAACAGATGGTGGCGCAAAGTATCTTAGATATGAATGTAGGGATTGTGCAAAACAACAATCTAAAATATTAAGGGAAATTAAAAAAAGAACGCCTACAGTAAGTAAAGATCATATATGTCCAATTTGTAAAAGAAGTGCAGAAGAAATACTTGAAAATAAAACTAGTAAAACGAATCCATGGTGTTTAGATCACGAACATTCTACTCAAAAATTTAGAGGATATTTGTGTCATAAATGTAATTTGGCGTTAGGAAATTTTTCAGATGATATCGAAAGGTTATACAATGCTATAATTTATTTAAAGGAAACAACATAAATAGTCCCCTTCGTCTAGTGGTTTAGGACATGAGCTTTTCACGCTCAAGACAGGGGTTCGATCCCCCTAGGGGACGCCAACCTTGGTTGACGTCAACCAATTGGTTGACATTTGTTTCTAAATCTGTTATATTATGTCATTAAAATGATATAAGGAGACGTATGAGTGCTAATATAGATGTATTCAGTCCGCCACGAAATAGTATGCTAACGAATAAGGTAGACAAACGAATGGAAGATCTGGAACAGGCTGTAACTACGCTGACGGTATTAGTAAAGCGATTACAAAGTGACCTGTCTGAGGATCCCTGGAAGAAAAAAGGGCATCCCTGGAATCAGGCGAAAAATCCTAGGCATTTACCGCGGTGAGATATTAGTTAAATGCATAAATACACATATGCGTTTACAAGAACTTTTTACAAATGAGGGAATACATGATCCGTCGATTTTTAAGGCAGTATTCCTTGCCGGCGGCCCCGGTTCGGGCAAGAGTTATGTTGCTGGGAAAATTTTAGCAAATGTAGGATTAAAAACAGTTAACCCAGATGAAGCATTAGAATTGCTTATGGATAAAGAAGGCCTACGTAAGGATATGCCAGATGATGAGCAAGAGGAACGAGACGTTGTTCGTGCTAAAGCAAAAGGCATAACTGGTAGTCAGCAAGCATTATATATTGCAGGTAGATTAGGACTTATTATTGATGGTACTGCTAAAGATACTAGTAAAATTGCAAAAATTAAAAAAGAACTAGAAGTAATTGGTTATGAAACTCGTATGCTATTTGTTAATACAAACTTAGATGTTTCTATACAACGCAACACAGATCGCTTTGAAAAAGAAGGCGGCCGGAAAGTACCAGCAGGAATTCTTAAAAAATCTTGGCAGGAAGTACAAGATAATATGATGAGGTTTCAGCAGTTGTTCGGCCCAAAGAGTTTTTATATTGTTGATAATTCAGGTGGTTTAGAAGACCCAGACAGAAAAAAGAACTTTGAGTTTGTATGGAAAGAGATGCGGAAGTTCTTAGAAGAAAAACCTAAAAGTTCAGTTGCAAAAAAATGGATTGATGATGAAGGAAAACGTGATCGTACACCGGATAAATCCCAACTTGGTAGTCCGTTTGATCCAGATAAAGAGACATCAATCCCGGCCATTTCACCGGGTTTTAGTGCAAAATAACCCATAATAACCCGCTTTTTATCATTGACAAAACTCATAAACTATATTATAGTAGTATATAACATGAGGAAAGTGCTATGACGAAGATAACCCCAAAGTTAGTATCAGACAAGTTAGGCAAAGAGTGGTCCTGCCATCTGGAAGTCGATAACGGTACATTGATCGTACACGTCGAAGGCTACACGAAGCAGTATCCTCTAATTTTGTCTCAGGACAAGATTTTTGTTAAAAATGTGAATAGTAAGTTGCGTGAAATAGGATATACTGGTAATGTAAAACCTTTGTTAACAGATCTTGATGAACGTGTGGAATATTCCTATACTGATCGAAGGTTAAAGAAACTGTTGTCTCAGGATTAATAAATGGTAGGAATTAAGGCCGGCCCATCTGGGCAAGTTACTGTTGACTTAAATAAAATTAGAAATACCCATGTATTTCTGGCCACACCTTGTTATGGTGGATTGGTCACTGAACCGTTTCATCGTAGTATGTTAAATTTTACAAATGTCTTACAAAGTAACACCATCCCTTTTACATCAATGACATTAGCAAATGAGAGCCTCGTTACACGAGCTCGTAACACGCTGGCCGCCGCATTTTTAGAAAGACAGCAATGTACTCATTTAATGTTTGTTGATGCTGATATTGAATTTAATTGGGATAGCATTTTACGCCTTTTAGATTATGATAAAAATGTTGTAGTTGGCGCCTATCCTAAAAAAGGAATTGAATGGCAAGACCTACACACAGATATTACAGCAGGTATAGTTCCAATACAAGATACAGAACTGCATAGTACAAGTTATGCTTTAAATTTTGAAACAACTGATGATGGAAAGTTAATTTCGGAGAATGGTTTGTTTAAATTAAAAGATGCTGGTACTGGTTTTATGTTAATTAAACGAGATGTATTTAATCAATTAATTAACAAGTTTCCAGAGATAAAGTATACAAATGATATAAATATTCAATCAAGTGTGTCAAATGAGTTTTATGCTTTTTTTGATACATCAATTGATAAAGATTCAAATAGATATCTTAGTGAAGATTATACATTTTGTAGACGTTGGCAATCAGTTGGTGGTGAAATTTGGTTAGATCCAAGTATACAATTGAATCACGTTGGCCATCATGTATATGCCGGACACATACAAAAAATATTCAGGACAACATAAAAATGGAACCAGTAACAAGTATTGGCGAGAAACGCCTTCGAGATGAATTACAAAAATGTAAAGACGAACGGCCTCTGATTATAGAGGCAATTGGTACTGCTAGAGAACATGGCGATCTCTCTGAAAATGCAGAATACCACGCGGCCAGAGAACGCCAAAGTTTTATAGAAGGTCGTTTACTAGAATTAAATAATCATATCGCAAATATTCATGTTGTTGATCTTACACAAGTTCCAACAAAGAAAATAGTTTTTGGTACTAGGGTAACTTTATTAGATTTAGATACTGATGAAAAAATTGAATATAATATTGTTAGTGAACACGAAAGTGATCCTAAAATTGGTTGGATTAGTTATAAATGTCCGCTTGGACAGCAACTAATGGGAAAAGAAAAAGGTGATATGGTTGATAATGAACGTATCAATAAGGAATATGAAGTGATAAGTATTAAAAGAATGAAGAAGATAAAATGAATCAACGCCCTTATGATGGAACTGGTAGACATGCAAGTTTTAGGTACTTGTGCCGTAAGGCGTGGGGGTTCGACTCCCTCTAAGGGCACCATTCTCAAAGGAAAAAGAAATGAAATTCGTTTTAATTTTATATTATTGTTTATCAACGGGATGTTTTACAGTTATATATCCTGAATTATATTGGAGTAAAAAAGATTGTTTAGTAATTTCCGAAGATACTATAAAGCAATATCGAAATTTAGAGAAAATTGACGGAAAAGTTGCAATTGGCAGTACTTGTGTTGAAAATGATTTAACTTGGATGCGTTTCCCAATATAATTTTTAATTGTAATGAAAAGAGATATCGGTTATGATTGAGCTACCTATGTATTTTTTATTGACTTATTTAAGTTTTGCTGGATCATGGTTCCACTTGACTGAGTTAAATAGAATGGAAAAAAATATTGATGAAATATATTGTTTAGTGGAAAATGTATATCATGAGGCAAGAGGTGAACCAGATATTGGAAAACAAGCAGTTGCTTATGTTGTATTAAATCGAGTTTCACGGCCCGATTATCCTAATACAATTTGTAATGTAGTTAAACAAGGGCCAATTAGAGAAAGTTGGACAACTCGGAAAGACAAAACTTTACCTAACGATCAGCGTATATATTGGCCTGTAAAAAATAAATGTCAGTTTAGTTGGTATTGTGATGGCCGAAGCGATCAAATACAATTAATATATAAAACCAAAAACAACTATATTAAACAAAATTTAAATAGTTGGAAGGACAGTGTAAAGGCCGCTACACACGCTTATGCAGGATTAAGTTATGATCCAACTAAGGGTGCAACACATTATTTTGCACATAAGAAAATAGATCCACCATTCTGGGCCCACAAGTTTAAAATTACAAGAATACTCGGCGGCCATACTTTTTTAATGAAACCTTATTAGAAATAAATAATACTAATGATTATATTTGAAGTAACAGAACCAGAAAATATTATTACTGTAGATAATGAAATTGAAAGAATCAAGCATCTTATAGTTGATAAAGAACTTTCACCTAAAGTAATTGCGGCGAAGTTTCAAAGAGCCTTGCGAAAAAAATATGGCATTGTAGTAACTACACATGAAGATAGTAAAGCAGTAGAACCGGATGCTATGAACTTAAATGGATATTTCGATCCATCTAAATGGATGGATTGGGAAAATATTGAATTGGTATTGGCCCATCATCGAGATGATGCAGATGGCATTGTTGTTGATGATAGCGGTTGGAAGAATTTAAAGTTTCGAGTTAAACAAGCATTAATGCATGAATTTATTCATAGAGAACAATGGAATGCTAGAGATGGTATAGATGGAAGAAAGGCCGACGATGTTCTTTCTATATTTAAAAAATTTATGCGTACTCCGGATGAAGAGCAAGTTGATTATCTATCTGATGATGATGAAATTGAGGCTCATTCACATGATATTGCAATAGAATTGCATAATGCGAATCTTACACCAGAACAATCCATGCAGGAATTGCGTGGTTTTTCAAATATATCAAGTGACGCCAAAGAATCTTCAAGCCTAACATTGTGGGCATATGGTAAATATTTTAAGAAAGATATGACGCATCCAGTAATTAAAAAGATGCTTAAAAAGACGTATCAATATTTACAGTATTATGCAAGTTAGAATATAATGTTAAATATAATGAGTTGATTATGTATGAATATACAGCCACGTTAAATAGAATTATCGATGGAGACACCATTGATGTTAATATTGATCTCGGGTTTGGTATTCAAATTAAACAACGAGTGCGGTTGCATGGAATTAATACTCCTGAAGTTCGTACGTTAGATTTAGAAGAGAAAAAATTAGGTAATGCCGCAAAAGATAGATTAAAAGAATTATTGCCAAAAGAATTTATGATTAAGACAATTTTAAATAAACGAGGAAAATATGGCAGGATTTTAGGCATTATAATGATTCCATCAGCGAAGATGTCTGATGGTTACGTAAATATAAATGAACAATTGGTTACTGAGGGACATGCAGAAAGATATAAAACAACACCTAGATAATGATTTACCAGAACTTGATTTACATGGCAAAGAAGTTCATCCTGCTTGGAATATGTTTAAGGAATTTGCAAATGAATGTCATAATGACGGAGATACAAAAGCCAGAGTTATTACTGGTAAAGGAAAAATTCTTAAAGAATTTACTATATGGGCAACAAGTCATCCAAAAGTTACAAATGTATTTCTCGAGCCGTCTGGTGGAAGTTTTATTATAAAATTTCCTAAATAATATATGATACTATTATTTTCCTTAAAAAATCCGGTAAATATAGCAAAGGTCCAATATTGGACCTAGGGGAGAATATATGACTTTTGCTATTATTACATTATTGTCTGCTTTGTCAATTGCCGGAGTAGCGGCCTGGTATAGTATTATTGGGTTGAGTGCATTGTTTGGTGCGGCTGTGATTCCTATTATAATCATGGCAAGTACACTAGAAGTTGGCAAATTGGTATCAGCAAGTTGGTTATACCGTAACTGGCATGTTGCTCCAAAGACACTTAGAATATACCTTGCGATCGCTGTTGTAGGCTTAATGCTTATTACATCGATGGGTATCTTTGGTTTCCTATCTAAATCTCATATTGAACATGTTGCGAACAGCGGAGGCCTAGCGGCCAAAGTTGAACGCATTGTAGATTTAATGGATAGAGAAAACCATTTAATAAAACGTGCAAACAAAAAGATAACCGATGTACAAAATCAAGCAGTTAATACTTCAACGGATACAAGTGAAAGAATTAATGAATTACAAAGCCAGATTAATAATGCTTATGAAAGATTAAAACCGGCTGTTAAAGAACAGCAGGGTATTATTGATAGAGGTGATAGGGTTATTTCTGAAAAGTTAGGACCTTATGAGAATCAATTAAACAATATTAATTCAGATCTTGATCAACTAGAAAGATATATTGCCAATGATGAAATAAAGAAACTACAGGCATTAGTCGGCGAAATTGCTGATGGTAAGTTAGGTACAAAGACTGCCGCCGCAATTAGAGAATATAAAGAAACAATATTGGCAGAACAAACTCGTTTAATGTTTACTATTACAAGTATACGTAATGCTGAACGCCCGGAAATTTCTATTGCAATAGCAGAAATTAAAAGATTGCGTGGAGCAACAGAATTAGAAGTTAGAGGCGCCAAAGAGGCTATTGATGCTATACGTGGTACAATAACTTATATTGATCATGGCGCAATTGAGACTATTGTTACCGAACAGTCAGCAATTATTAAATTATCATATCTTGAACTTGATAATTTAACTGAAGAAAAGTTTACAATAGAAAGTGCTTTACGTAAATTTGAGGCAGAGGTTGGCCCACTTATGTACGTAGCAGAACTAGTTTATGGCGAAGATGCGAAAAATAATCTTGACAATGCTGTAAGATTTGTTATAATGTTATTAATATTTGTATTTGATCCATTGGCAGTTTGTATGGTTATTGCCGCTAATATGAGTCTTATGCGATATTGGGGTAAAGATGACGAAGGTAAAACAATACCAAAAGTTTTAAAAATCTTTGCTGAAGAACAAGAAAAAGATGAAGAAGTGGTTATTGCAAATAGTGACGAGGTCAAAAAAAAACTAGGCACGGTAAATAACTTGGTAGTTAATGAAAAGGAAGAAACTAAGAAAAAAATTGAGATAGTCGAACAGTTAGACATTAGCCTGATCGAAGAACCAGATGTTACAATGGATATTCATCGAGCTGGTGTCCAGACTGAAGAGGTTACAATAGATACAGAGGTTCCATTAGAAATAGAACCAACTGTTGAAAAGAAACCAAAACCTGTTCAAAAAAAAACATTAAGAAAAAATCCTGATATAAAATCAGTACAGGGGATTAGAAATAAAACAGGCGGCTATCACGTAATACCAGGAAAAGATGAAATACAAACACCAGATTTAACAGAGGAAGAAATTTTTACAGTGGCAGCCAAAATTAGAAACAAACTCGAGAGGACGACTTACCTAAAGAAAAATTTAGGTCCAAATCTTTCATGGAACGATAAAGATTCGTGGCGCAGCCGCTGGCATAAGTTTTTACAAAATGAGTTAAACAACGAATGAGTATAGATGAAAAATTAAATTGTTCATTCTGCAATAAAGGTAGAAATGATGTCGAAAAATTAATAGCAGGCCCGAATGTTTATATTTGTAACGAGTGTGTTAAACTCTGTGCAAATATTATTTCAGAAGAAGAAGGCCCGTCCGACAAAGAATTAACGATTCCAGATCCTACCGAGATACGTCAATTTTTAGATGATTATATAATTGGACAAGATAACGCTAAGAAAGTACTTAGCGTTGCTGTCCATAATCATTATAAGAAAATTCTTAATCCAATAGTTGATGATGTTGAATTAGAAAAAAGTAATATAATTATGGTCGGGCCAACTGGTGTTGGTAAAACATTACTTGTAACTACTATTGCAAAATACTTAGATCTACCGATAGCATTAACAGACGCTACCAACCTTACAGAAGCAGGATATGTAGGTGAGGATGTAGAAAATATTTTACATCGTTTGCTACAAAATGCTGACTATGATGTTGAAAAAGCAGAGCGCGGCATTATCTATATCGATGAAATAGATAAGAAAGCCAAACGCACAGAAAATGTTTCAATTACAAGAGATGTTAGTGGTGAGGGTGTACAACAAGGTTTACTTAAATTAGTTGAAGGTACAATATGTAGAGTACCTCCTGCAGGCGGAAGAAAACATCCTAGTCAGGAAATGATTGAAATTAATACACATAACATATTATTCATAGTCGGCGGAGCATTTATTGGATTAGAAGATATTATTAGTAAACGAATAAATTCAGGATCAAGTGTAGGATTTAATGCTCAACTTGCAACAGAGGATACTAATTTATTACATAATATAGAACATAAAGATTTAATCAAATATGGAATGATTCCAGAATTTATGGGCAGGTTCCCGGTACTAGCATCAGTTAAATTACTTACTAAGAGTGAATTAATTAAAGTATTAACAATGCCAAAGAATGCTGTTATAAAACAGTTCCAGAAATTATTTCAACTTAGTGGTTTAGAATTAGTATTTACTAAGGATGCTTTAAATTTATTAGCAGAGACAACATTAGATATGGAACTTGGTGCTAGAGGATTGCGTGGCATTATCGAAAGTAAATTATTAGATATACAATACAATGTTACACAATTAAAAAATGATGGAGTATCACAAGTAGTAATTAGTGAAAGATTTTTAAAAGATAATAATTATCATAGTACATTAGTTTATGAACAGGAGACCAAAATAACGTAATGTCGCAACAATATAAACGCCGGAACAATAAAAGGGATCAACCGAGCCACTTAATAAATTATAAAATACCATTTCCTAAATTAAGAATAGTTGATCAAAAAGGCGAACAACTTGGTATAATGTCGAAAGATGATGGCCTAAAACTTTCGAAATCAGCAGGATTAGATTTAGTTATTATTGCAGAGAAAGCAGATCCACCAGTAGCAAAGATAATTGATTTTGCTAAATTTAAATATGAGCAAAAGAAAGCCAATAAAGAAAAGGCTAGAACACAACGAGCTAATAGAGTAGAATTAAAAGAAATCCAAATGCGGCCCGGAACCCAGGATCATGATGTTAGTATTAAAGCAAAAAAAGCAGTTGAATTTTTAAGTAAGGGACACAAGGTTAAAATTGTAATTAAATTTAGAGGCAGAGAGCAAGCCTATAAAAATCAGGCAAAACTTATTATAGAAAATCTAATAAGTTATTGTGAACCAATTGAAGTTAAGTTTGATCGACCTATTGATTTTCAAGGTCGTAATGTTTGGTGTATTTTAACGCGAAAGGAGGCGTAAAATCGAATGGCGTATAATAAGTATAGTAGTAATAAACCCCGTAGGGTTTTTGATAAAAATCGAAAACACGAAGAGAAACCAATTGGGAAGGGGTTAATTGTTTATGTTCGTAATAATGACATTGATCGTGCTTTACGTAAGTTAAAGAAAATGGTTAATAATGAAGGTGTCATTAAAGAATTAAAGAAACGAGAGTTTTATGAAAAACCAAGTGAACGCAGGCGCCGCCAAAAAGCGCGAGCCCGAAAACGGTGGCTGAAGACACAAGAGACTAACGAGGCGAAGTTTGGTGATGCTCGTGCAACACAGACTCGAAGATAATAAAAATAAAAATACAAATGGAGTTATAATGAGTGCGATTAGTAGATATGAAGTTCGCTTAAAATGTGTAGAATTGGCAGTGTCAATCTCGAGCGAGCAAGACCCATTAGATCTAGTTTTAGAACAAGCAGATAAAATATATGTATGGGTTAATAAAGTAGAAAAGAATGGCAATAGATCTCGAAGCGGCACCGGATATCATAAAGGCCGCAGAGATCATCAACCTCGTAATAATAGGGGAAGATATTATGAAAATGATGATGCTGTTCCACACACAGAATTATTTGACTAAACAGTGTAATTAAAGGTTGACTTTTCTAAAAAAAGTGTTATATTATATGTATACTTCGATAATGGAGTATAAATACTATTAGTAGATTGCCATATATTGGGATTTACTAATATAACTTGCTTAATATAAGGAGAAAAGCGATGAATAGTATATCTAACGAACTTCGGTTCGACTTACCCACATTACACCGTATGACAGTAGGCTTTGATCGTCTCTTTGATGAGATGATGGGCAGACAGTGGCAGAACTCTGTCACTACAAGTCAAGGTTATCCCCCATATAACGTAGAGCGTCTTTCGGACGAATCCTATCGCATTACCCTCGCGGTTGCAGGCTTCGGCGAAAAAGACATTACTGTTACTGTGGAGGATGGTAACCTTTCGGTAGTAGGCAAAATTGAAGATAAGGATGAAGATGACAATATGTTGCACAGAGGAATCGCGCAACGTCAATTCAATCGATCTTTTAGGCTTGCCGATTACGTGGAAGTTGAGAAAGCACAACTAAAAGATGGAATGCTTACTCTCGATTTGGTACGTAGAGTACCCGAAGCAATGAAACCGAAAGTCATCCCTTTTAGTAAGTAAAATTACTTACAAGTATCTAAATAGCGGGGGAATTATCCCTCGCTATTTTTTTTTCAATATATATATGTAGATTATGGTTTATGTCAATAAATACAGTTATAATAATCAAGTATAAAAGAGGTGGTTACTTATGATATATGACTTACTTAGCCGGGAACGCCGTCCATTTTTGAGATGGTGGTTATTTGTAACATTAATGATTTTAGCATCAATCGGCGCATTTGAGATGGGCATTGTAGATGAAGTATATCAAGTAGACGTAACTAAGTTAAGTTTTTTGATTGTATTATTATTAAGTGTAATGTCTGTTAAATGTGGAATTGATACATTTACATTAACTAGTACAGAAAATATTAATCAAAGACAAATTGAACGAGCATATTCGAGAGCAGAGTTAGGATGGTTTACATCTGATTTCTGTTTAACACTTGGTATGATTGGAACAGTTGCAGGTTTTATTTTTATGTTAGCATCATCTTTTGCTGAAATTGATGTAACAAATCATGCTTCTCTACAAAACGTTCTTTCACATATGGCCGCAGGCATGGGAACAGCATTATATACAACAGCCGCCGGATTAATTAGTAGTGCGTTTTTAAAGTTACAATATTTTAATTATTCATCAGAAATTTCTAGGTTAGAGGCGGAGCGGGATGATCAGGCGTAAAGGAAAATATCATTCACATACTTCTTTTTTAGATTTACTTTTTAATACATTAGTAGGTTTTGTAATGCTATTCATTATAGCATTCTTACTAATCAGTCCTATTAAAAAGAAGAAAGACATTGAGCAAAAAGCCGAATATGTAATTACAGTTACTTGGCCAAACGGTTTTAAGGATGATGTTGATACTTGGTTACAAGATCCCACTGAAAAGTTAATGAGTTTCCGTCGTAAAGAGGTTGGCTTAATGCATCTTGATAGAGATGATTTAGGTCACCTTAATGATAACCAATTTGTTCCGGGTGTAGGAAGTATCAATTATCCATACAATAGAGAAATTACAACTATACGTGGAATTATGCGTGGAGAATATATATTAAATATTCATATGTATCGTAAAGAAGGTAAAAGGCCAGTTCCGGTTACAGTAACGTTGGAAAAATTAAACCCAACTGTAAAATTAATATATTCAACGACGCAAATACTTTCAGTTAAGTGGGAAGAAAAAACAATTATTAGATTTACATTAAATCCAGATGGTGAAGTTATTGACACAAGATTTTTATATATGCCGTTGGTTTCAAAATCAATTGCTACCCAGGTTACAGCAAGAGATCAGGGACACCCGGCCGGCACTGATTCTCGCACCGATTCCACTGGTGGTTTCTTAAGTGATGAACAAATTCGACCACCCGCTGATGCGGATACGCAATAAGGAAGGCAAGGAGTAAATTATGGAATGGAGTAATATTTGGGGTGGCATAAGTGGTATTACTATCTTGTATGCTTTAATTGCAAGTCTTCTTTGTTGGTTTATTATTGGTGTTAGAGGACGTTGGATAATTAAAACGTTAATTATATCATTGTCCATTTGGTTTGCTATAACGTTAGCATATACCTTTAATAATTTTATGGGCTGGCCATCTGAAGAAGATTTTAAAACAGAAACATCACAAATTATTTGGTTTCAAATTAAAGAACCTAGTAAAGTTGCTAATACTAAAGGCGCCATATATATTTGGTTACGAGAAATTAATCCACCTGAAAAACCAAAATCCTTAACTATTAAGGAATTATTTAATCCAATGCATTGGTTCATGTATCCAGATCCATTTACAGCGCCACGATCCTATAAACTTCCTTATACGAAAAAAATGCATAAGAAGTTACGAGAAGTTGCTGAAGGTCGAGGGAACGGAAAGGTTGCCTTTTTAAAAACAGAGGGAAAAAACCGCAGTGACGGCAAGAAAAAGAATCGCGGCGATCAAGAAAAACCTGATGGAATTCAAATTGAAATAATTGCACCAGATATGATTATTCCAAAGAAGCCTTGACAAGCACTGAAAAATAGTGTATTATAAAACACTCAATAAATACATATATGGGAATTGATAAATTGGGCATAAGCACAAGTGATGATGTTGTAGTTAAAGCAAAAGATGCCACCGGAATTTTTACGCCAAAGCGTTATAACGTTGTTTTAATGAACGATGATTATACTCCTGTAGATTTTGTTATTAGTTTATTAATCGATGTATTTCACCATAATATGGAATCTGCAAAAAATTTAACTGCTGTAATTCATGATAAAGGATCCGGTATTGCTGGAACATATGATTTTGAAATTGCCGAACAAAAAGCATTAGAAGCAACAGGCATGTCTCGTAATAGTAAATTTCCATTAGTAGTAAAACTTGAACCAGTCGATTGAGGTATAAATGTCTTTAGAAATAAAAGAATACAAGCATGGGTTCGTCACCGAAGTTGAATCGGAAAAATTCGAAGTCGGTCTAGATGAGGGTGTTGTTAGAGAAATAAGTTCTAAAAATAACGAACCAGATTGGCTCTTGGAATGGAGACTAGATTCATATAAAAAATGGTTAACAATGAAAGAGCCATCAAATTGGCCAAATATATCATATCCAAAAATTAATTATCAAGACATCTGTTATTATTCTCGTCCAAAGAAAAAATATGCAAGCATTGATGACGTGCCTAAAGAAATATTGGATGATTTTAAAAAGTTAGGTATTCCTTTAAGAGAGCAAGAAAAATTAGCAGGTGTTGCTGTTGATGCAGTATTTGATAGTGTTAGTTTAGGTACAACATATCAAAAGGAATTAGGTAAGTTAGGAATTATTTTTTGTAGTTTTAGTGAAGCAATTCATAAATGCCCCGAGATAATTCAAAAATATTTAGGTAGTGTAGTACCACAGAGAGATAATTACTTTGCGGCACTTAATAGTGCAGTTTTTAGTGATGGAAGTTTTGTTTATATTCCAGAAGGAGTACGATGCCCATTAGAACTTAGTACTTATTTTCGTATTAATGAAGAAAATACAGGACAGTTTGAACGAACACTTATTATTGCAGACAAAGGATCGTACGTTTCATATTTAGAAGGTTGTACTGCACCTATGCGTGATGAGAATCAGTTACATGCCGCAGTAGTAGAGTTAATAACATTAGATGATGCAGAAATTAAATATTCAACTGTGCAAAACTGGTATCCAGGCGATGAGAATGGAAAAGGCGGCATCTTTAACTTTGTTACTAAACGAGGGAAATGTCAAGGAAAGAATAGTAAAATCTCGTGGACGCAAGTTGAGACCGGATCGGCTATTACCTGGAAATATCCTTCATGCATATTACAAGGGGATGGTAGTGTTGGTGAATTTTACTCTGTTGCGGTAACGAACAATTATCAACAAGCAGATACCGGAACTAAAATGATTCATTTAGGGAAGGATACTAAAAGTACAATTATTAGTAAAGGTATCAGTGCAAAACAAAGTATACAAACGTATAGAGGATTGGTAAGGATTGGTGCTAAAGCAGAAAATAGTAGAAATTATACGCAATGCGATAGTTTATTGTTAAATTCAAGTAGTAAAGCAAGTACTATTCCTTATATAGAAGTTAATACTGATACAGCAGTTGTAGAGCATGAAGCATCTACAAGTAAATTGTCAGAGGAACAAATGTTTTATTTACAGCAAAAAGGTTTAGATGAAGAAGATGCTGTTAATATGTTAGTTAATGGTTTTTGCAAAGATGTTTTGAAAAATTTACCATTAGAGTTCGCGGCTGAGGCGAACGCCTTGATAAGTGTTAGTATGGAAGGTAGTGTCGGCTAATTATGAGCATAGGAATTATAATGGGGAGTACTTCTGACACAGAAGTAATGCGTCATTGTACAGAAACCCTTGAAGAACACAATATAAAATTTACTGTCATTATAGCATCAGCACATAGAGAACCCGAAAAAGTTAGAGAATGGGTTAAAAATGCGAGCAGAGAATGTAAAGTTATTATTGCCGCGGCAGGTATGTCGGCCGCATTGCCAGGTGTTGTTGCCGCTTACACAGACTTACCAGTTATTGGAGTTCCAATGACATCCGAATTAAATGGAATGGATAGTTTATTAAGTATATCTCAAATGCCTAAAGGTGTTCCAGTTGCATGTATGTCAATTGGTAAAGCAGGTGCAATTAATGCCGCCTTGTATGCAAAACGAATCTTAGATTTAATATAATGAAAGATAAAATTTTATCAGATATGAAAGATGCTATGAAAGCAAGGGATAAGTCACGGGTTATGGCTATAAGATTGCTACGTGCGTCAATACAACGACGAGAAATTGACGAGCGCATTGATCTCGATGATGCTGGTGTATTATCAGTAATTCAAAAAATGATAAAACAAGGAAAAGATTCAATTGAACAATTTGAAAAAGGTAATCGTCAAGATCTTGTTAATAAAGAAAATGTTACATTACTAGTTTTAGAAGATTATCTCCCAAAGCAATTAACTGATGTAGAAATAGAGTTATTATTAGATGATGCATTTGACGAAACTGGTGCTGAGACAATTAAAGAGATGGGCAAAGTAATGGGTTGGTTAAAACCTAAATTACAAGGTAAAGCAGATATGGGATCAGTTAGTGCTAAGATTAAACAAAGGTTAATGTAATTATGGATATGAATATAGATATAGATTATAGTAAAAGAACACAACTTTACGAAGGTAAAGCAAAAATAGTTTCAGTATTAGATGAGAATCCTGAACATGTTGTTATGTATTTTAAGGATGATGCTACAGCATTTAACGCAGAAAAGAAAAGTCAATTTGATGGTAAGGGAGAACTCAACTGTTGGATTAGTGATTATCTTTTGCAGGCAATGGATAATTTAGGTATACGAACTCATTTTATTGAGAAAATAAACGAACGAGAGATTGTAGCACGTAAATTAAAAATTATACCTATTGAGGTTATTGTACGCAATGTTGCCGCAGGAACATTTTGTAAGCGGTATGGGTTACCGCAAGGAACACTGCTTCCAAAACATATTGTAGAGTTTTGTGTTAAGGATGATGACTTAGGCGATCCACCAATTGATCCTGAAGCAATTGATGCATTAGGATTATGTCATCCAACAGACTTAATGCGAATAAAAGCAATTACAAATGATGTTAACAAATATCTTAAAGCAATCTTTTATCAGATTGGATTCAAACTTGTTGATTTTAAGTTAGAATTTGGTTTTGATATTGATCCGCAAGGCTTGGTTGGTAATACAATTTATCTTGCTGATGAGATTTGCCCTGACACTATGCGTTTATGGGATTTTAAAACCAATGAATCATTTGATAAAGATTTATTTAGATTTGATAAGGGAGATCTGCTCGCTGGCTATAAAGAAGTTAAGCGGAGACTTTCAGCATGGCAGGGATAGTAGTTTTATTATCTGGTAGTGGCTCTAATTTAGCCGCTATTATGGAAAATGAATTACCTGTTAAGTTTGTTATATCTGATAATTTAAAAGCATATGGAATTGATAGAGCAGCGAAGAAAAAGATACCATCGTTTGTGCAATCAGATCTTAAAATTTTAGAGTTACATGTAACTAAATTATGTTCAAGCAATGATATAGATTTAATTGTACTTGCTGGTTTTATGAAACTTTTAAGTCCAGCATTTGTTGCCACTTGGAAGGGAAAACTTATTAATATACATCCATCGTTACTACCCTCGTTCCCAGGTGCTCATGCTATAGAACAAGCATTTGAATATGGTGTTAAATACACAGGTGTAACAGTTCATTATGTTGACGAAGGAATGGACACTGGACAAATTATTGCACAAGAGCCTGTTAAGATTGCAAAGCACGATACAATAAACAATTTATATGGTAAGATTCATAAAGTTGAACATAAATTATATCCAAAGGTAATTAAAGATTTATTAAAATGAAAGGCGAACTAATTATACAAATGGTTGCTATGCCTGCAGATACAAATCCTAAAGGATCAATATTTGGTGGCTGGCTTATGAGTTTAATGGATCTGTCTGCTGGATATCTCGCTCCAAAAGGCAAAAGTGCTACACGAGCCGCAACTGATATTGAATTTTTTAAACCAGTTATGGTAGGAAACTTAGTTAGTTGTTATGGATATATAGTTGCAATTGGTAATACTTCTGCTACAGTACATATTGATGTTTATGTAGGTAAAGATAAAGTGGCGCACGGCGACTTTGTTAATGTTGCTCTTACTAAAGATGGCCAAGTAAGAAGCATTAAGGATAAGTAACAATGGCTATGCTAGTAATAGGTTGCGATCACGCCGGCGTCGAATTAAAAAATGATATTATATCTCGACGAGATGACATCTATGAAGGCAAAATGTCAGTTAGTGTAGTGGATATGGGAACCTTTGACAGTGAAAGTGTTGATTATCCTGATATTGTAGATAAAGTAATAGATTCGTATAAGCGTAATAAACAAAATTATGAATATGTATTAGGAGTTTTGATTTGTGGTACTGGATTAGGAATGTCAATATCAGCAAATAAGCATAAAGGTATTCGTGCCGCATTAGTAGCAAATCCAGATCTAGCACAATTTGCAAGACAACACAATGATGCAAATATTTTATGTTTAGGTGCTAGAGGAAATATACACTACGATGTTATATTTTCTTGGGTTAAGATTTTTGCTAATACAGAGTTTGAAGGCGGCAGACATAAAAGAAGAATTGAGAAACTTGAGGAAAAATAATGGCACAACAAGGTAAAACTATAACAATTGATAATACCGATGGCAATGTTTCTTCAGTGACAGTAGAGCAAACAGGTGTTCCGGCAGATGGAGGCCTAAATGTTGGCGGTGTTAGTCTTAATACAGATCTACCTTGGTATGGAGATGCTTTTATAGTATTAATATTAATAGCAGTAATTTACGTTGGTAAAAAATCCATTGATAAATGGTTTGAAGGAAGGAAAAAATGAACAAAGAACAAATTAAAGAGGCAGTTACAAAAGACAGTGTGGTCTTGTTTATGAAAGGAACACGGGATTTCCCACAATGTGGTTTTAGTGGCCGCATAATTAAAATTTTAGAACAATTTGAAGTTGCTTATCAAGAATATGATGTATTATCAGATTCTGAATTACGTGATACCATTAAAGAATATAGTGATTGGCCAACTATCCCACAATTATATGTTCAGGGAGAATTTATTGGCGGCTCAGATATTGTTTATGATATGTGGCGCGATGGCGAACTTGATCAACTTTTTAGAGAAGCAAATTAAATGAAAAAAACTAAGGTAACATGTATTGATACCGAAAAAACATTAGATGCAGACATTTTAAAAAAATCAAGTAAGTTATTAGAAGTTGCAGTTGAAGGGTCAAACCTAAAACTAAAATTAACTAAGAAAACACCTGATGAAAAAATTTATATTGGCCAATTGTCCGGCCTCGAATTTACATCGACTGGAGAATAAGTGTTAGAAGTAAAAAATTTATCTGTTTCAATTGCTGAAACAACAATCCTTAACGATTTTTCAATAGCAATTGCAAAAGGAGAAATACACGCATTAGTTGGCCCAAATGGTTCTGGTAAAACTACATTAGCAAATATTATTACAGGTAGACCGGGATATAAAGTTGCTGGAACTATAAAGTTAAACGGCGTGTCATTGGATACTATGACAATAGCCGAACGAGCTCGTGCAGGCATTTTTATGAGTTTTCAACATCCACCAAGTATTCCGGGTGTTGCTAATTTTGCATTAATTAAAGAAATTACTGATTCAGAAATAGTTCCTGCTTTAAAAAAATATAAAAAGGACATTGATATGTTAAATCTTCCTATAGGTTGGGAGAAAAGAAGTATTAATGATGGTGCTTCGGGCGGCGAGAGAAGTAAAAATGAATTGTTGCAATTTTTACAACTTAACCCTTCGATAGCAATTTTAGATGAAATTGATAGTGGATTAGATATAGATGCAATAAAACTTACAGTAAATATTATAAAAGAAAATAAAGAAAGGTGCGGATGGCTTATGATTAGCCATAGTCCAAATGTACTAAAACAAATAAACCCAACTCATGTGCATGTGTTAGAAAATGGAAGAATCACCCACTCGGGTGGAATGGAAATAATTGAGAATATAGAGGAATATGGATTTAAAGTAACAGGATCCTTTGATAAAGTATGAATTTAGAAAAGAATAAATGGATTGGTGATTATCATCCTGAATCGTTTAAGCATTTTTTCGTAGTTAATGAATTTAAACGCATTTTAAAATTAGAAAATAATTCAGTGTTAAATGTTGATATAGAAGCAGGTGCGTCTGCTTGTTTATTTTTTAATGACTATTCAGGAGTAGTTACAGAGATTAATGTAAATTTAAACGAAAATTCGTCTTGTGAACTATATGGTCTTTTTAAAAGTACCAATGAAAAAACGCACGTTATTACAAACATAACGCATAAAGGAAATAATTCAACAGCAACTCAGGATTTTCGATTTGTAAATAAAGAAAGTATTAGTTCGTTTAAAGGATTAATTAATATTCCTGAAAATGTTACTGGATGTGAAAGTCATATGTCGAATAAGAATTTATTATTAGATAAAGTATCTAAAGCATATGCAAAACCTGAATTAGATATTAGATGTTCTGATGTTATATGTACACACGGAAGCACAACAGGTACATTAGATAAAGAACAGTTATTTTATATGCAAAGTAGAGGCCTTTCTTATCGAAATTCAGTAAATATGTTAATTGAGGCGTTTTATAAAGATATTGTGGATAAAATGGAGATTTAAAATGCGAGAAGATTTTCCCGGATTAGTTGAAGATATAGTTTATTTAGATAATGGCGCAACAAGCCATAAACCAAATATTGTTTTAGATGCAATGGATGATTTTTATGTTGAATATAATGCAAATGTGCATAGAGGCGCACATAGAAATAGTGTTGAAGCAACAGATCGGTATGAACAAGCAAGAGAAAAAGTTACAAAATTTTTAAATGCATCATCCCCAAGAGAAATTATTTTTACAAAAGGAACTACAGAGGGTATTAATATTATTGCCCAATCGTTTGTTAATAATAATGATATCGGACAAGTTCTTGTAACAGATTTAGAACATCATGCGAATATTGTTCCATGGCATTTAATTGATAAAACAAGTTATCATAATACGTTACAAGTAATTAAAACAGATAAAAATTCTAATATTGATTTAGATCATTATAGAGAATGTTTACACGCCGGTACAATAAATTCACCTTATAGTAATAAATTTGTTAGTATTTGCCACGTAAGCAATGTAACAGGTTCAATATTACCAATTAAAGAAATGATTGCAATAGCACATGAATATGGATTTTTAGTTTGTATTGATGGTGCTCAAGCCGTTCCGCACTTTGATATTGATGTGCAAGACTTAGATGTAGATTTTTATGCATTTAGCGGCCATAAGATGTACGGTCCAACTGGTATTGGTGTTCTTTATGGAAAAGAAGCCTACCTTAATGATATGCTACCTTATCAGGGCGGCGGCGATATGATTAAAGAAGTAAGTTGGGAAGGAACAATATATAATGATTTACCATATAAGTTTGAAGCAGGTACTCCAAATATTGCTGGCGTAATTGGTTTAGGCGCCGCAGTTGATTATTTAAATTCAATTGATAGAGAGAAAGCATTAATAAATGAAAACGAATGTACTGAATTAGTGTTTAATGAATTAGAGAAAATAGATAGGGTTAAGATTTTATCACGTCCGGATAATCATGTAGGTGCTGTTAGTTTTGAAATTAAAGACGCACATTTTAATGATGTTGCAGTATTATTAGATGCTAAAGGAATAGCAGTTAGATCCGGCCATCATTGTGCCCAGCCTCTACATACAAAACATGGATGCAAAGGGTCAGTACGAGCAAGTTTTGGATTATATAATACAATTTGTGATGTTACAAAGTTTATTGAAGCCTTAAAATTTGTAATAGGTAAATTATGATAGAGAGTTTACAAACACATATTGATAATTTATTTGAATTTGATGATAATTTTGATAAGTACGAGTATATAATGTCTATTGGTAAGGAATTTAATGATTTCTTGCAAGAAGATAAAATAGAAAAGAATTATATGCATGGTTGCCAGAGCCAAGTGTGGTTATCTGGTAAAAAAATAGATAACAAATATTATTTTATTGGCGATAGTGACGGATTAATTGTTAAAGGAATAGTTGTTATTATGACCGAAGCCTTTAGTGGTTATACAAAAGAAGAATTAAATGCATTTCATTTAGATATTATAAGAAAAACGCCTTTATTAAAATCGTTAACTATGAATAGGCAAGTAGGGATGGTGGCAATGTTAGAATATATGAAGAGGTATGATATATGAGCGAATTTCAATCACATGTTTTTCGAGAACGAACAGACAATGATTTTGAAAATACTATTATTAATGCATTACAAAATGTATATGATCCTGAAATTCCGGTAAATATATATGACCTGGGATTAATTTATGAAATTAATTCTGATGAGGGTAGTGTTAAAATTATTATGACGTTAACAAGTCCATTTTGTCCAGCAACTGAACAAATTTTAGAAGATATTCATCTTAGTATTGGAACTCTTAGTGGAGTAACAGATGTTGATGTTGATATTACATTTGAACCAGCATGGTCACCAGATTCGATACCGGACGAGGTTAAGTTTGAACTTGGCATAATATGATTACAATTAACAATACCGATACAGGCAATGGAAAAGTTAGATATTCATATCGGATATCTTTAATTTTAAAAATTGAAAATCCAATTGAACGTATGAAGTTTATTATGAATGGTAATGCAAATTTATCATCGTGGATACAATTAAATTCAAGTCATATTTACAAATATAAAATAAGTGGCCACGAATTATTTTTAGAAACTGGAGAACTTGTAGAACTTTTTAAGAAAACATACAATGGTAAAGAAAGTAAAGATTATATTATTAAAAGTTTGCGTAAAAAATCATCTAAACAACAGCCGCCGACTCGTAAGTCTCGAGGTACCTCACCGGGAGATAAGAAATCCAAGAAGCATGTAGTGACTGTTCGTCCCCGGCCGCAATCCCCGAAAGTAAATCCCAATAAGTTGGCTCCAGCGGTGTAACTTTAGGTCTTATAATGTCATTTCCTTTTTTCAGATTACATGGTTTACACGCAGATACAGCATTGCGCCACTGCATTATTCCACCTTTCGAACGAGGAACAACATGATCTAATGTTAGTTCAGAATATTTAAGATTTGTTTTATTGCAATATTGACAACTAAATTTATCTCGTATATAAACATTAGTACGATTAAATTTGACTTTGAAATTAGGTTTAACATATTTGCTTAGTCTTGAAACGGAAGGACATTTCATTATTAAACTAGGACTACGAATTAAAAACTCGTGTTCTTCCATAACAATAATTTTATGTGCTAGTTTCATTAAGCAGGCTTGTTTCCAAGTTAACGTACTAAGAGGTAATAGGCTCAGAGGTTGAAAATCAGCATTAAGTATGAGACAATCTTTCATAATTTTATTTATAATCATTAAATACATTTAATAAACACGGAGAGAATTATATGAGTACATTAATACCAATGGTAGTTGAAAAGTCAGGACACGGCGAACGTAGTTATGACATTTATAGTAGATTATTAAAAGAGCGCATTGTTTTCTTAAATGGCCCAGTTGATGACATATCGGCTAATCTTATTATTGCACAAATGTTATATTTGGAAAGCGAAGATGCAAAGAAGCCAATTAATTTTTATATTAATAGTCCAGGCGGCCTAATTACCGCCGGAATGGGCGTTTTTGATACTATGCAGTATATTAATTCTCCCGTTCATACAATGTGCTGTGGACAAGCGGCCAGCATGGGCTCGTTTTTGCTTTGTGCTGGCGAAAAAGGCCAAAGATATGCTCTACCGCATTCTCGTATTATGATACATCAACCCTCAGGCGGCACTTCCGGGCAAGCAACAGACATTGAAATCCACGCTCGCGAGATTTTACGTATTAGAGGGGAATTAAACCAGATTTTAAGCGATCTTACCGGCCAATCCCTAGCGACTATTGAGAACGATACTGATCGAGACAATTTTATGACGGCCGCAGAGGCAAAAACGTATGGTATAATAGATGAGGTGGTTCAAAAGCGAGAAAAATCGATAGAATCTGCAGAATAAGCGGTTTTGTTGCATAAAACCCACAGATTTTACGGATTTAAGGTTGACAAAACAGCAAGATGTCTTATAATGTATGTATAGTTAGAAATTAGGAGAACTACCTAGATGGCATTTATTAGCACTACAGAAGTCCGGGAAATACGAAACGCTCTTAAAGAGGCCTTTCCAAATTTGAAGTTTGGCGTGAAGAAGGAACATTATTCTTCCGTTAAGGTAACCATCAAGAAGGGCAATGTGGACTTCTCTGATATTATGCGGGATAAGACCAACGGTGAAACCCCTGGATATACTGATGTAAATCATTATCATCTTTATCAGTACGGTGAGCATACGGCTCTCTTTGAGAAAATTGACAATATCATCAAAAAAGCACCAGCAAATGCTGAGGGCGGCCGCGAATGGTATGATCGGAGTGATTCACAGTACGATCATTTTGATACAGCATTTTATTACAACATGAGCGTAGGATTGTGGGATAAACCCTACGAACTGGTGGCCTAAATGATTAAATTTGAAGTTGCTGACGATCCGAATATGGCAGATGTTGCTGGTACTAGTCTTAAAGGTACTATAAAAACATCGTATGCTGATCTTGAAGAAAAGTTTGGTGAGCCTACAATAGGCCCAGATGATCGTACTGGTGACAAGACCACGTGTGAATGGCATATTGAATTTCACGTTCCAATCGAAGATTATGGAATGGATGATATTGATCCCAACGATTATGATATAGTAGTCGCAACCATTTATGATTGGAAAACTCAAGAAACTCCAATGGAACGCACTATGTGGCATGTTGGTGGTACGACCCACGAAGCAGAATGGCTTGTTTCCGATATACTTGAGGGAAAATAAATGATTCGTAAAAAACAGCCTAAATCCGAAATAGTTATAGACCTTACAGGTCCGGATGGCAATGCGTTTATGTTAATGGGCCAGGCAAAAGGATTAGCAAAGCAGTTAGGTCTTGACTCAGATGAGATTATTGAAGATATGATGTCGGGTGACTATGAAAACTTGATTAACGTTTTTGATAATAATTTTGGTTCGTTTGTAATTTTAGAAAGGTAAAACGATGGTTGATTATAGTAAATTGCCTTCGCATATGCAAGGCGCCGCGAAGCGGTATATCGAAAAAGGCATTCCGCCTGGAAATTTTTTAACTGCGGTTATTGAGAACAATCTGTTTCTAGCAGTCTCTCACGCAGATGACACAAATGTAAAAGCATTAAAAACCTGGATACAATTTTTTTATAATGAGGCTCCAGGAAATTGTTGGAAAACTAAAGAAGCAATGAATGCCTGGGTTAAGCAGGGCGGCATGCATAAAGGTCTACGGGAGGTAGCATGAATGTTAAAACAAGTTGGTTTAGTAATTGGAGTCTTAGCATTAATATATGCAATGCCAGTTTCTTCAGAGGAAAAATTACGAGAGGTTAAAACTCTCGACGGGCCATACACAGAACAAATACGTCTTGGAGAGAAAGTTTACAAAAGATGTACAACTTGTCATTCTACAACTAAGAACAAAATGGGACCAAGTTTAGAAAATTTATTTGGAAGAACTGCTGGAACTGTTGAAGGGTATAGATATTCTAAAGCAATGAGGAAATCCGGAATTGTTTGGAATGAAGAGACTTTAAAGAAATTTCTGAAGAAACCACGAAAATATATTAGAGGCACTAGAATGAGGTTTTCTGGTATTCGCAAAGAAAGTCAGTTAGATGGGTTAATTGCCTACTTAAAACTTAAACTAGGACTTGAGGCTACAAACATTGAATGACATAACATTATCTAAATATTATGATATGCTTACGGGGCATGATTGGTATTATGATTATTCCGATGACCATAGTGTATGGCAACGCGGCAGAGATGCATCAGAGCAACTAAGACGCATTGCTGAATCAAATGGGCAAGAGTATAAAGACTTAAGATCGTCTTTTCGTACATATTATTTTAGCGGCGGCACGACAGAAAAAGAACCATATCCCGAAAAACCAAAAGGTTATGTTTTCCACAAATTACAGAAATAGTTATGGAACTAGTTAGAGTTGGTGTAACACTTACTGGACATTTTTTAACTGAGATTATTGAGAACACTCTGTTTCTAGAGCCCCCTCACACAGATGATACAAAAAGGTTATGTATGCAAAAAGTTAAATTTGGTCTAACACTTATGCGATATCGTATGAGTCTAGTGGATAAGCCGCTAGAACGTAAGAATTATGTGATAGAGGGCAATGTAGTATCTGAGTTAGATAAAAAAGGTTTTGTTACTGTTGAGGTAACAAGTGGTTGCAAGATTGCTGAAGGCTGTCTTATATCTGTGCCGGAAGACCAGTTATATACTGTTTTTGATAAACTTGCTGATGGGAGAATTCAGCAGGTTGGTACAATGGATTATGAAGTATTTGAAAAGGCGCAAGCCAGGATGATAGCATAATGGAAGACTGGAGAGACATTGATAAACGCGAACGCCGGAAAGACTACTTGACAATGTTTATGGCGTGTGTTATATTTACTATTGTTGGTAAATTGCTTTTTGGTATATTTTAATACTTGACAACTGAGTTTCTTTATTGTATAATAAGTACAAATGTTAACAGATTTGCAGAAGGCACAAGAAGAAGGTATTGCACCGTGGAAGGACATTTACGTTGATACACGGGAATATACAGTTTTCATAGATAAGTTTCCAGTAACAGAAGGCCATCTACTTTTTGTACCGAAGACATATGATTTAGACACAGTTTTGAAATGTTACAAAGTGGCACATCAAATGGGAAATGATAATATTAAATCACAGAAATGGGACGGATATAATATTGGTATGAACATAGGTGAAGCCGCCGGGCAAACGGTTATGTATCCGCATATACATTTGATTCCCCGGAGAAAGAATGATTGTGAAAATCCCAGAGGCGGCGTAAGGCACGTTATTCCAGGGAAAGGTTATTATGATGGCCAGATTTGATATTACGGTAAGTGAAATACATGACAAATGTGCTCTACCATGGGTGGTTGAATTAAGTAATGGTAGGAGAATTTTAGAAATGCATGTAAAGACAAAAAGCAAAGCAATGACATTAGCAGACAAATATCAAACTCGTGCATGGACAAAAACTGCCGGTGCACATAGATTTCTACGAGATGCGTTTAGGGAGACACCAAAATGAAATATGGTTAACTATATGAATAATCAGATGAAAAAAACATTATTAAACAAATACTATATAGAACGGGTGGCTCCGATCTGCTGTCATACACTTAATACGTATGTCGACAAACATAAACACAATTAATAGGAAAAATAATAATAAGATTGGTGAATTGCAGACCTAACGTAGCAACGCCGGGAGAATGATAAACTCGGATTAGGTCTACTCATATTATTATCATTCGATAGTATGGGAAAGGTAAGATTTGCAATCGGCGTGCATCACTGGACGGGACGCAGACCACATGTGGCAAATCAACAATACAGGCGGGCAGGGGGCCTATATTAAATAAATATCTATATTAGTCGTAGGATATTTAAATGACGTTACCAGTAGAAAAGATATATTGTTATTATAATGATAAATGGCATAAGAAGGATGTTGCAATATTAAAAAGTTTCGATCATGCGTCGTGGTTAAGTGGTACGGTTTTTGACGGAGCACGATATTTCAACAGGGTTGCCCCAGATTTAACAACACATATGGAGCGAGCATTAAAAAGTGCCAGAATGGTAAATTTAAGACCAAATATACTTGTTGATGAATTAATAGATTTAGTCAAAGTCGGGATTAAAATGTTCCCTAAAAATGCAGAACTTTATATAAAGCCACAATTTTGGTGTGGGACAGGAATTGCTATTGACAATAATCCTGATGATACTAAATTTATTTTAAGTTTAGCAACAGTTCCTTTAATAAATCCAGGCGAATTAACAGCCTGTTTTACAAATAGAATTAAACCTTTGCCGCTATGCGATATAGTCGAAGCAAAGGCTTCTTGTTTGTATCCCAATTGTGCCACCGCACAACGATTAGCCAGAGAAAATGGCTTTGATGATGCTATTATGAATGATGCATTGGGTAATGTTGCTGAATTTACTTGTAGTAACTTGTTTATGGTTAAAGACAGCACCGTTTATACTCCTGAACATAATGGAATGTTTTTAAATGGTGTAACACGGCGCCGAGTTATAACACTTTGTAAAGATAATGATATACCAATTTTTGAGATAAAGATGTCTCCTGAATTTCTTATAGAAGCCGATGAAATTTTTATGACAGGTAATTTAAATAAAATTTTACCTGTTACAAGGATAGAAGATAAAGAATTAGGGATTGGCGAGATGTCAACTATGATTAGAGATCTTTATTTTGATTGGTGCAAAACCCTACCTAAAATACATTAGGAGATAAGAATGAAAATTATAGCCGGCAACTCTAATCGCCCACTGGCAAGAGAAATTGCTAAGTATGCAGGATGTCCATTAACAAAAGCACACATTAGTAGATTTGCTGATGGAGAAATCCGCGTAGAAATTAATGAAAATATTAGAGGCAAAGATGCCTTTGTTATACAAAGTACTAGTACACCAGTTAATTCTAATGTAATGGAATTACTAGTAATGATTGATGCATTAAAACGAGCAAGTGCTCGACGCATTACAGCAGTAATACCATATTTTGGATATGCACGACAAGATAGAAAAATGGCTAGTAGGGCACCAATTAGTGCTAAACTAGTTGCTGATTTATTAACAACAGCAGGTGCTCATCGGATTTTAACATTGGATTTACATGCAGGTCAAATTCAAGGATTTTTTAATATTCCTGTTGATACATTAATGGCTCGTCCTATATTAATGCAAGATATTAAGAAAAATTCAAATGGTAAAGGTTTAGTGTTTGTTAGTCCAGATGCCGGCGGCACCGAAAGAGCAAGAAGTTATGCAAAAAGGTTTGATGCTGATATTGCTCTTATTGATAAACGTCGATCGGAACCAGGAGCAAGTGAAGTAATGAATGTTGTTGGTGATGTTGAAGATAGAGAATGTATTATAGTTGACGATATTATTGATAGTGGTGGAACATTATGCAATGCCGCTAAAGCATTGCTTGATAATGGTGCTGATGGAGTTAAAGCGTATATTACTCATGGCGTTTTAACAGAAACAGCAGATGAAAAAGTTAATAATAGTGTATTAAAAGAGTTAGTTTGTACAGATACAATTAAAATTACAAGACCGCTAGAAATTCCAATTTTAAGATATGTTAGTATCTCGGCTTTAATAGGCCGAGCAATTGTAAATGTACACAACGAGGAAAGTGTAAGTTCATTGTTATATGACGAAACTTGGGAGGAATAATGTCAGAACTTGATCAATTGAAAAGAGAAGTTAGTTCTTTAAAAGAAGAACTAAATGTTATGAAAGGTAATGTTAGAGAATTAAACGAACAACTTTATAATTCTTACAAAAGAATTAAAATTCTCTCCATTTCCTATAGGACCAAATGGTATACTGAAGATGTTTTTGCACACGACAGGCCGTTAAATGAGAACTAAAGTAATACACTTAACACCACTTAGGTTAACAACGAAAATGCGTGACGGCGGCTGGACAAATGAAATAATTGCTGATGCAGTTTTAGCAATGATAAGCAGTTTGGCCGAAAATGGTGTTCATGTCACCTCAGATGAGATGGCAGACGAATTTGTACCAATGATTGAAGCATTGGAAACTTATGTTCAACGAAAGCAGAAAAAATAATGTTAGTTTTAGTTAGGCATGGCCAAAGTTTGTATAATAAAGCAGGAATGTTTACTGGTACAGTTGATAGTAAGTTATCAATGCTTGGTGTTGAACAAGCAGAATCTGCCGGCCTATTATTAAAAGCAAAAGGCTTACGATTTAATATAGCATATAGTTCTCATTTGTCACGAGCATTTGATACTGCTCAACTTATCTTAGAGCAAACATTTAGTGTTTGTGAAATTATAGAAGACAAGAGATTAGCAGAAAGAGACTATGGCGAATGGTCAGGAAAGAAAAAACAAGACTTATTTTTAGAACATGGTGAGAAGATGTTTAAGTTATATCGCCGAAGTTATAACACAGCGCCGCCAGGTGCTGAAAGTCTTCATGACGTAGTTGAAAGGGTAAAGCGTTGGCTACCTCAACTAAAAAAACATACTGGTAAAAATGTTTTAGTAGTGTCGCATGGAAATACTATGCGGGCATTATCGGTGGCATTTGGATTCCACGATGAAAAAACAGTTGAGGGTTATGAAATAGAAACAGGCCAACCTATATTATTAGAATGGACAAATTTAGAGAAGCATTTTTAGACGTAGCGTATCGTTTTGCAAAGTTAAGTACCGCAAGGCGCCTACAAGTTGGATGCATAATCGTCAAAGATAATCGTATTATTAGCATTGGCTATAATGGAACTCCATCTGGCTGGGATAATAATTGTGAGTATGAAGAGGACGGAAATCTTGTTACTAAGCCAGAAGTACTTCATGCGGAATCAAATGCAATAGCAAAACTTGCACGTAGTCATGATAGTGGCGAAGGCGCACAATTAATATGCACGCATCAACCGTGTATGGAGTGTTCAAAGTTAATTTATCAGACAGGTATTACTGAAGTTTGCTATGCTGAAAAATATAGAAATTCTGATGGCATAGATTTTTTATATAAAGCAGGTGTTACTGTTTATCAACTAACGCCGACGGACTTTTTCTAATACCTAATTTTCCAAGCGTTCTTACAGAATAATAACAAATATTAATTTTCCAGGTAGGGATATTTGGATCCGCGGCCTTCATTCCATCGAGAAATACAGTATCGGCCTGTTGGCGCAATCGTATGACGGATTCATTAGTTAATCTTCCTTTTCGAAGTTGTTTTCTAATAGCCGCATACAATATATCATGAATTACAGCGGCCCGTGCAACGTCCCATGGTGAAATAAAAGTCCAAAGTGCCCGAGATACTGATGCTAAATCTGTATGGGTACCTTTTTTAGCAGTAAGTGTAATGGAATTATGATTGGTACGATTTATTTCAACACCAAGAGATTTCCAGATATTAAAATCACGTTGAAAGATATCATCAATTTCAAATACAAGGTCTTTATCTAGCACCCAATGCCGCGGCCCTAAAAAGTATGCCCTAAGAAGGCCGTGCCATTTTCCCATTTTTAAAGTTTTCCCATTTTACTTTTACATTTTCTTCTGTGGTTAATTCACTTTTAATTACTTCTAATTCGCTTGAAGAGATGCGTAATTTTTCTTTACCAATTTCTCCTTTCGAATCTGGGAGATCTTCCTCTAAACTATTATCCAAATCCCAAGGTCCCCAATGCATATTTTGTGCCATGTTTATTAATGCTTCTTCTTTATTATATGTAGCAAAACCACCTTTTAAGTTTGGATCAATACCACCTTGGCTGAAATAAATTTCTTTTCGTGTCATAATATTTTTACCATTGCTGTTATCAAATACTATATCACCTAACATATTAAATGCGTGGAAAAATCGACGTCCGTTAAGATCGCCTTCGCCCGATACTAATGCGTGAACTAATTTAAAACCATTATTTTCCATTTGTTCATCGGCATCAAGAATTGCTCTACCAGCAACTGGAAAGCAATCGCCTCCGGCCTTTTCAAGCATAATGTTATCTTCGAGTGCTAGTTTAAGTAATGACCAATCTTTGTCTGTTTTCTTATTACTATTACGTTTCTTTTTAGATGGTAATTCAAATTCAAAGTTCTCAAGCGAAGAATTTGTTTTTTGACGATCTTTCCGCTGATCAATGCTGTGGCCAAAATTTGCACCTTTTGCTATAGATTGTTTTACTTTATCTGCTGCCGATTGGCCAGCACTGCGTATACTGCTCCATGCATCTTTTGCAGAGGTCCCGCTAACTTTAACATCGTGTGCTTTTGATTTACTAGTAAATGATCCTCTGTCTTTTGTAGATTGTTGTACGTTACCAAAGGCTTGGTGTAGTTGTGCAACAGAATTCTTAGTGTTAGAGTTACTATGTTTAATACCTACGCCGCCGGCCGCTTTCCATGGATTAATTTGTTGACTATAATCATCAATAAGAATGTTTGGTGTGCCATCTTTTTGTGTAGCATATTTTGCTTTGTTTTTTTCAATAATAACTTTCTTTGGAGGGAACGCGGCGAGATTATTTTTTACCCATTCTCTTTTTTGTGGTTCTGAAGTTGGGTCATTGCTTAATGGCGACGAAAGTATAGTATATGATCCTGCGTATTTTTTAATTGCACCAAGAAGTTCGTTAATACCCGATTCTGGTTTTAAGTTTATCCAAAAATTATCTTTCTGTCTAATCTTATCTAAAGCATCTTCAATTGTTTTACCTTGTGCTTTCATTTTTGGTTCAATTTCTCGCCAATGATCAACGCCGTTTAGTCTTGCCCATTCAGCAAAGAAGTCAACTAATACGCCATCCATATCAACATATACTTCTGGCTTAGGTTCATCATCTTCAACAAGTGCTACCACTCGCATTCTACCATTTACACTTTCTAGTTTTTTCGCTTTTTCCTTTTTTGATGTTGCTAGAAGCCAAGTATAAATACCTGCCTGTTCAAATTCAGTTGTTTCTTTTTTTGCTTTTGCCCGTTCGCTATTAATTCTTTTCCATGCTTCGGTTGTACTTATTTCCCCTTCCCGTTCCTGGTGCTTTATATCTAATTCGTATTCACTAAGATCATTTGAGATATCTTCAACCTCGTCGTTGTCGTAAACTTGAAAATGCCCATTAAGTTGATTAAGTTCATCCGGTTCAACAGTAAAGTATTCGCGTTTTTTTCCTGGAACTGCTCTAAAACCATATACATTGATACCAGGCGTAGAAGCAAGTTTTCTCCAAACAGACTGACTACCTTTGGATTGTGTTAAATCACTTTTAAGTAGTATACCCATCTCTTTAATAACAAATTGATATAACTGTATACCTAATCCCTGTCCTTGGTATTTTCTAGAAAGTCTACTATATGCACTAACGTATGTTCCACCTTCTTTTCTCATAGATATTCTACCAATGACAACTGGTTTCTTTTGGAGACCATATAACGAAACTTCTAAATCCCCACCAGTATATTCAACGCCAACTTTCATACCATTTTTTAGTGTTCCTGCTATTGTTACATCAGCATTAGGATCATCTAATTCGGCGCTAGTTTGGCCTCTTCCAATTTCACTTGATTGTATTTCATTAATACTTTCATTAGAGAAAATGGAATTTCTTTTTGCAGGTTCTGGCTTTAATTTTAATATTTCGCTCTGCATTTTTTTAATTTCATCATTGAGATCATTAACTTGCAATTCAATAAAACCTATAGCACTATTATTTTCATCGCTCATACCTTCAATTTCTTTTTCTTTCTTTTGAGCAAATTTATCTGCATCATAAAACCACGATGCTAACATTTCTATATCAGTTTTAGCGTATGGATATCGGGCCCTTCCGAGAGTCATTAACCGTTTGTATTTTGGGTTATCGCTTTTATCAAGTACTTCTCGGCCATCATCCTGATCATTTTTTGGTGCTGGCTCGTCTGCCGCAACATCTTTTGCTGAACGCTCATCAATTGAACTTGGTATATTAAACACCCATGCTTTTGCTTTGCCCATTTTATTCATTAATCCTGTAAGTCTTGTATTGCCTGCTACTAATTCTAAACGGCCATCGTCATACTGTGCAATAAGTGGTAATTCAACAGTACTTGTTTTTAATGCATTATAGAAACGTTCTTTTTTTGGTTCCTCTAAATCGTCCCAAGTGTTCCTGTATTTTGTTCCTGCTTCTGTGTTATCAATCTTATCAGAAAGTTCATCATTAACTGTTATTACTTTACCCGTTTTAGCAAGTTCAATCCAATTTTCTTTACCCATTTTTTTAAATTCTGGATAACGAATTGCTTCTTCCCATTCAACATCAAATTGTACAGGAGAATATTTTATGCCTTCATAAATATCTTGTACCTTTTGTGTTTTCTTCTTGACTTCTGTGGTATCTGATGTTAACATAACAGTACTATTTATTACAATAAGAGAGATTGATTAATGCGAATCGAAGATGAAGTTAAACTCGATTTTAACGATGTATTGCTTAAACCTAAACGATCAACATTAACTAGTAGACGTACTGTTAACTTGTGTAGAGAATTTAAGTTTAGGCATTCTGATATTAAATGGACAGGCGTACCAGTTATAGCATCTAATATGGATGGTGTAGGAACATTTTCGATGGCTAGAGCCTTGCAAGAAGAAAAGATGTTTACAGTAATACGCAAGCATTATACTGTTAAGGATTGGGAAGAAGCAATTATGGCAGGATTGGATTTAGATTATGTTGCTGTATGTACCGGAACTAACTCTATATTTGATCCAGACGCAGACGATTATAAAACATCAAAAGAAGTATTAAGTAGATGGCCAAATATCAAATTCTTATGTATTGATGTAGCAAATGGTTATCAACAGAATTTTACAGATTTTGTAAAACGTGTTAGAAACGATCATCCTGAGAAAGTTATTATAGCAGGTAATGTTATTACAGGCGAGATGACTGAAGAATTAATTATTAATGGTGCAGATATTGTTAAGTGTGGCATCGGCCCAGGATCGGTTTGCACTACACGAATTAAAACTGGTGTTGGCGTACCCCAACTTAGCGGTGTAATTGAATGTGCTGACGCGGCACACGGATTGGGCGGCCATATTATTGCAGACGGCGGCTGTACAGTTCCTGGGGATGTTGCTAAAGCGTTTGCCGGAGGAGCAGATTTTGTTATGCTTGGTGGTATGTTAGCAGGGCATAATGAGAGTGAATTAAACGAAGTAAACGGTGAGTTTGAGTTTTACGGAATGAGTTCAAATCGTGCTATGGAAGAATACGGTTCGAGGAAAGATGGCTATAGAGGTGAAGAAGGTAAAGTTGTACACATTGATTCAAGAGGTCCAGTTGCTGAGACATTGGTTGAAATTCTTGGTGGCGTAAGATCTTGTTGTACTTATATTGGCGCACGTAGAGTTAAGGATATGCCAAAGTGTGCTACTTTTGTCAGAGTCAATAATCAGCATAATACAGTATATGAGTAGCATATGCTGGTAAATAGATAAGTGCTCCATAACTCAAATTTTTTAAGGAATTAATATATGTCATCACCGAATGAGGTCTCTGTTATTAAAAGAGACGGCCGCAAAGAATTATTAGATATTAGTAAAGTAAATAAAATGACTTTTGAGGCCTGTGAAGGCTTAAAAGGAGTTTCGTCAAGTCAGATAGAGATGAATAGCGGTTTACAATTTTTTGATGGTGTAACAACAGACGAAGTACAAGAAATTCTTGTTAAAAGTGCGGCAGATCTAATTTCATTAGACACTCCTAATTATCAATATGCCGCAGGACGTTTATTGCTTTTTGGACTACGTAAAAAAGCATTGGGTAAGTTTCAATATACGCATTTACAAAGTGTTATTGACCGAAATGTTGAATTAGGATTATATGATCCTCAAATATTAGAGATGTATGATGCTGAAGAAATTGATAAATTAAATTCTTTTATTAATCACGAAAGAGATTTTCTTTTTACATATGCTGGTTTAAGACAAGTTGTTGACAAGTACCTTGTGCAAGATCGAAGCACTGGTGATATTTTTGAGACTCCGCAATATATGTATGTAATGATAGCCGCGTGTATTTTTGCGGAATATCCAAAAGAAACTCGGTTGAATTATATTAGGAGGTATTACAATGCAATTAGCACATATAGGATTAATATTCCTACTCCCATTATGGCTGGTGTGCGGACTCCTCTACGTCAGTTTGCTTCTTGCGTTCTCGTTGACGTTGATGATAGTTTATCTTCTATTTTTACTAGCGATATGGCCATCGGCCGTTATGTTGCCCAAAGAGCAGGAATAGGAATTAACGCAGGACGCATTAGAGGAATTAATTCTAAAATTAGAGGTGGCGAAGTACAACATACAGGTATTATTCCTTTTCTTAAAAAGTTTGAATCTACTGTACGTTGCTGTACACAAAATGGTGTACGTGGCGGAAGTGCTACAACGCATTTTCCAATTTGGCATCAAGAGATCGAAGATATTCTTGTGCTTAAAAACAACAAAGGCACAGAAGACAATCGTGTACGCAAATTAGATTATAGTATTCAATTGCGTAAATTATTTTATGAACGTTACCTAAACAATGAAAATATTACATTGTTTAGTCCTCAAACTGTCCCAGAGTTATATGATTCATTTATAATTGGCACAGACGAAGAGTTTCAGAAATTATATGAGAAATACGAAAGAGCGTATAGTATTCCAAAGAAAACAATTTCTGCTAGAGAATTAATTAATTCACTGTTAAAAGAACGTGCAGAAACAGGACGCATTTATATTATGAATGTAGATCACTGTAATACGCATAGTAGTTTTACAGATCCAATTACAATGAGTAATTTGTGTCAAGAAATTACATTGCCAACTGTTCCTCTTAATCATATTGATGGAGAAGGTGAGATCGCCCTTTGCGTTCTTTCCGCCGTTAATGTTGGTCGCATTGCTAAATTGGATGAATTAGAAGATGTATGTGATTTAGCAGTACGAGCATTAGATGAGATTATTGATATGCAAGGATATCCAGTAGCGGCCGCCGAGAAATCAACTAAAGCAAGGCGTAGTTTAGGAATTGGTTATATTGGGTTAGCACATTATATAGCAAAGAATAAAGTTAAATATGATGATCCAGAAGCGTGGCAATTAGTAAATAAACTTACAGAATCATTTCAATATTATTTGTTAAAGTCTTCTAATGCTTTAGCCGTAGAAAAAGGCGCTTGTGAATATTATGACAGAACTAAGTACGCCCAAGGGATTTTACCCATTGATACTTATAAACGCGATGTGGATGAAATTGTGGGTAGCGAATTATCTTGCGATTGGGAGAAGTTACGTGAGGATATTAAGCAACATGGATTACGCCATTCGACGCTTTCGGCCCAAATGCCGTCAGAAAGTTCATCCGTCGTCAGCAACGAGACAAACGGGATCGAACCGCCAAGAGACTACATCTCAACAAAAAAATCCAAAAAAGGCCCGCTCAAACAAGTCGTCCCTGAATATTATCGTTTAAAGAATTTTTATACATTGCTATGGGATATGCCAAGCAACGATGGCTATATCAAGATAGTTGCAGTGATGCAAAAATATTTTGATCAAGCAATTAGTGGCAATTGGAGTTATAATCCATTGCATTATGAAGACAATCAAGTACCATTAAGTGTAATGGCTACAGATTTGTTACAAACTTACAAGTATGGCTGGAAAACATCTTATTATCAAAACACTTATGATTTTAAAACAGATGATAGTGTTGAAGATGAAGAACCTGATGATATGCACATTGCTAGTGATCAACGTGGCTCGTATAAGAAAGTTATCGAAGTTATCGACGAAGATTGCGATGCTTGTGTAATTTAAGTAAGAGGAAAAATGAAAACAGTTTTTAATAAAAAGAAGACCAACTTCGCCGAAGAACCTATGTTTTTTGGGAGCGATCTTGCGATCCAACGGTTTGATGTATATAAGTATCCCATTTATGATAAGTTGACACAGACTCAACTGGGGTATTTTTGGAGACCAGAAGAAGTAAGTCTTCAAAAAGATAGAAATGATTTCCAAACTTTACGTGAGGAACATAAGTTTATCTTTACTAGCAATTTGAAATATCAAACATTGCTAGATAGTGTTCAAGGGCGCGGCCCAGCATTAGCATTTTTACCTCATGTTTCTCTACCAGAATTAGAAGCATGTATTATAACATGGGATTTCTTTGAAACAATCCATAGTCGCAGTTATACATATATTATGAAGAATATATATTCTAATCCAGAAAAATTATTTGATAGTATATTGGATGACACGGCCATTATGAAAAGAGCATCTTCGGTTACAGAAAATTATGATAATTTTATTAATTATGCAGATGATTATAGAATAGGTAAGGGCACTCGTAAAGAACTTAAAAAGAGATTTTACTTAGCATTACTTAATGTAAATATATTAGAAGGCATCCGTTTTTATGTTTCGTTTGCTTGCTCTTTTGCGTTTGGCGAACTTAAACTTATGGAAGGCTCTGCAAAAATTCTGTCCTTAATTGCAAGGGATGAATCACAGCATTTGGCTATTACACAAAATATTATTAATACATGGCGCAAGAATCCCAAAGAGGATATCGAAATGACACGTATTATGAAAGAATGTGAAGATGAAGTATATGCAATGTATGACAGAGCAGTTACTGAAGAAAAGGAATGGGCAAATTATCTATTTAAAAATGGTAGTATGATTGGATTGAATGATATATTATTACACCAGTATATTGAATATATTACTAATCGTAGAATGCGAGCAATTGGTTTAGAAGCACGATATGATTATAGTATGCAACATAATCCCTTACCATGGACACAGCATTGGTTAAGTAGTAAAGGATTACAAAACGCACCACAGGAAACAGAAATTGAAAGTTATCTTATTGGCGGAATTAAGCAGGACATTGAGAAAGATACATTTAAGGATTTTAAACTGTAATGGTAAAAATATATGTTAAACTTGTTGATGGCAGTGAAAAAGAAATTGAGGCCGAAGTCGGCGATACAGTTAAAGATGCCATTGAATATGAATTGAGTCCGGACGATTGGGCTATGTGCGGCGGTTGTTTATGTTGTGCAACTTGTCATGTTTATGTAGAAAATGGAGACTATCCAGATATGGAAAAGTCTGAAGAGGCGGTACTAAAGGATTTAGGCGTCAACCAATTGGATAATTCTCGTTTAAGTTGTCAGATGGAAATTACAGATAGTAATGATGGCAACCATTTTACGGTTGCACCAAATTGATTTTTATTGTATAATAAGTAATATTATAGAAAACTGAATATGCCCCTGTAGCTCAGTTGGTAGAGCAATGGTTTTGTAAACCATAGGTCGTTGGTTCGACTCCGACCGGGGGCTCCAGTTTTAGGAGAAAGAAAAATATGTCTACACATGATGACATTCAAAATTTAATAGAAACATATAAAGCAGAGTCTGCAAAATTTGAAGACAAAGGCGTTAAAGCATCTGCAGGTCGTGCAAGGAAAGCACTTAGTGAACTCGGTAAGTTAACAAAAGTACGCCGAGCGGAAATACAAGAAAAGAAAAACAATATGTAAAGGAGGACTAAACTATGTTAGAAACATTGTTTTGGGTCGCCGTAGGTCTTGTCGTTGGCTGGAATTTACTTCCACAACCAGCATGGGCAAAGGCACTATGGGACAAATGCACCGGTAAGTAACCGACGGGGGATTGGTGAAATGGGATCACGTGGCCTTTGCAAGGCTAAATTAAGAGTTCGACTCTCTTATTCTCCACCAATTCTGCTGTGGGCCCTTAATTCAGCGGTAGAATGCCATCTTTACATGGTGGAAGTCGTTGGTTCGATTCCAACAGGGCCCACCACCATTTGCCTGGAGCAAACGAAGTGAAAATAAAAATTGAATATGTATGGCTAGACGGGTACAAGCCAGAACCATCGCTACGAAGTAAAATTAAAGTTGAAGATGCATGGACTGAGGATCAAGGCCCAAGTACGTGGTCATTTGATGGTAGTTCAACTCAACAAGCATCAGGTAGTAAGTCTGATTGTTTATTAATGCCTGTGCAATTATATAATAATCCATTTTTACCTAATGCGTATATTGCATTATGCGAAGTCTTAAACCCTGATGGTAGTCCACACGTAAGTAATACTCGGTGCCATTTAAATAATGATGATGATTGGTGGTTTGGATTTGAACAAGAATATGTGTTAGAAGTAAATAATCGTCCTATAGGGTTTCCTGATATTGGCTATCCAAAACCACAAGGAGATTTTTATTGTGGATCAGGCCCAACAAATAATGTAGCAGGTAGAGAAATTGCTGATGCACATTTAGAATTATGCTTAGAAGCAGGATTAAATATTACAGGAACTAATGCCGAAGTAATGATAGGCCAATGGGAATATCAATGCTTCGGTGAAGGCGCAAAAAGAGCCTCAGATGATTTATGGGTTAGTAGATACATTATGCAACGCTTAACTGAACGTTATAATGTTAATTTTAATTTACATCCTAAACCTGTAGCAGGTGATTGGAATGGCAGTGGAATGCATACTAATTTTTCTAACAATGATACAAGGAATATTGGCGGCAAAGAAATGCTTATTGAAATGTGTAAGAAATTGGAACAAAAGCATACCGCACATATTAATGCATATGGATCAAACAATGATATGCGTTTAACTGGTTTGCATGAAACACAGCATATTGACTCTTTTAGTTATGGTGTTAGCGATCGCGGAGCAAGCATACGTATTCCAATTGCAACAGCAGAGAATGAATGGAAGGGGTATTTAGAAGATCGCAGGCCTGCTTCGAATGCTGATCCGTATCAAGTTGTTAAAATCTTGATTGATACATTAAGTTAGTTATGTGACGGTATCCGAGTTTCTTCAAACCAGACGTGTTTACGTTTACTAGGATCATATCTTCGCATACGTAACTTTTTGCTATCCCGTACCATACTTCTAGTTTTCTCTATAGTAAAACTATATTTGTAACTTTTTCTTTCGCCTTCCGGCACCATTAGTACTAATTTACTTGCTTTCTTCGCCATAATGTTTATCCATAAAATCTTTTGCTAATTCAAATGATGCACTTCCTGCTGGGGAAACCCGTAGGATATTATTTAAAAGATCCTGTACAGAATCTTTAAAAAGGTTTGCTTGATATTCTATTTGATTTGCTTTGCTTTCTGCTTCGGCTGATATATACTTAGCAGTATGTTGACCCATTGATGTAGTTATAGTATAATAAGCGGAATCTGACGTACAGTTTATTGGCAAGCACATATCATCAACCGGACTAGTTACATTTACATATGTTAACATTTGATCTTTAGTTATAAAGTTATTATTTTCAAACCAATCTTCATCTGGCAGATCTGCGAGATCAGAAAGTACATTCACTGCTGACTCATATATAAGGTTCTCTTTTTTAGACATTTTTCTCTCCCTTTCGTTGTCCATTTACTCTTACGTTGTCCTGTACAATGCGTTCAAGTTTTAAGTATGGTATACGTTCGTTTGGTACGTATCGCCATATCATGCCATCGGAACCAATTTTACTAAAGACAGTAGTCATATATCCAATAGATACAATTACAGCCTCTTCACCATCAAGTATTACAGTATCGCCGGGATTAAAGTGTGGCCTCAATTTAAATTTAATACCTTTTGCAAAAGATGTAATCCAGTCTTTTAATAATGCGGCAAAAATTAAACTGGCCACTAAAGTAAGCCATGGCATTAGTAATACGCCTAATTCCAATGCCGCTAATCCTGTAAGATCGTTCATACTACTCTTATTCTTCCTCTGACTGCTGTTTCATATCTTCTAACTGTTTCTCTATATGAGTTAGTCTCATGTTCTGTTCAGCATCATCTGGTAACGCACCTAGTTCACCACGTGGCCATTTAATTCTAAACTCGTTATTTGCTTTAACGTGTACATCTTGTATAGCCATATTATGTTCTATAAACGTTATACGTCCCGTTAAATTAAAGTACCCTGTTATTGCTACACCAACCAATATTAACAATGCTATTAAATTCCTTAAAGGGATTGTAATTTCGGATCTATCGTTAACGTTAAACCTGTTGTTGTCTTTGACACCCATACAATTTATCTCCACATATAATATTACAAATATTGTGCAACTTTATATTGTTATTTATTAGTATTCCATCCGGATAATTCACCTGTCCATTTTTTTCTTTTTTGTATAGGATTTTCGAAAAACTGATCAAGGTCTGTTGGCATTACGTATCCATCTTTATATAATGTATCTTTGTTAAGGCTTTGTGAAAGTAAATCTGTGTATTCAGGATTATTTTCCCCGGTCCATGGTGCACCTATAGTAATAGTATATTTTTCGTTATTGGTGTTATTTAACATTCCGTGCGGCCACGACCCATCAATAATAAAAGGTATTCCTTCTTTATTTTTTGGTGGATATACTTTATCGGTTGTTGTAACATAATATAATGTATCTACATTTCCTTGCAATACAATTCGTAATTTATGTTGTATCGTCCCCATTTTCTTTTTATTACAATCAATGTGTTCTTCGTTACGATCATTCGGCGGCGTTTTTAAAACCATTATTCTACCATGTGGTTGCATCCAATTAAAAATATACTTTTCGCAATAGTCAATTAAATCAATTGGAGCATTTTTAGTCCAAACAAATTCATTGCCATCTTTTTTAACAATAGTATCTTTTCCACTAGTTCCTCCGCCCTGTGAATGAAGGGTAAGCATAGTAGTTTTTCTATATGGATCGTAGAACCACGCATCGCTGGGGATTTTTTTAATATCTGCAATTATTTTTTTAGTATCACATTTAGGTAATTGTAAATAAGTGAACAGTATATTTTTGTGTACGGACATACAAATATTTATTGTACTGCTCGTTTTGCCACCATTAGATTTAATGGATTAAGACATAAGTTTTGGTTACATATAACTGGATTGGTTGGAAAGGTAAATACTGTATCGGATACTTTTCCTATTATTTGACTTTGTGGGCATACACTAGTTCTAATATTTCCAGACATGTCGATCACAATTAAATTTGTACCTATTTCACAACGCATACCTTTAAAATTATTCATTTTATTAGATAGGAGTTCATTTGCACCATAGTATACGATAGTACCATCCTCATATGTTAATTCTTGATCTTTAATTATTTCACCAGGACCTTTACTAAACATAATATTTAAATCTTTTTTGGTATATTTGTAAAAATGTTCACCTGTTTGATTGACTTTGTCAAATAACGGCTTTATAATTATAACAACGTCATGCTTATAAGTTGAAATAAGTTCTTCAGCATAAGAAACTATATCATCCATATAATCAATGACTGCCGCAAATTGACAAAAAACTTTACAGTTTTCTTTTATGGCCATTCCAACAATTTCTTTATAATGGGTGAAATTGGAATGTTGTGGATGATAAGTAAAGTTAACTATAGATAGAAAGGGTAGTATTTCCCCCCAATATCGTTTTGTTCGACTTCCATTTGTGATTATAGATGTTCTGGCATTGTTAGCCCAACATAGTTGGAGAATTTCAGGAAAGTACTTACATAATGTAACTTCCCCGCCAAGAAAATCTAGTCTTATTGTGTTATTTGATTGTTTAATATGGTTAAAAAGGTTAATTAAGAAATTAGTTGCTGATTCATAACTAGGCCAGTTAAATGATGAGTTATGTAAATAAGGTGGACAATATTCGCAAGTCCAATTACAACTATTTCCAAAAGACCATTGTATGAATAGCTCATTGAGAGGTTCTGTAGGGTTTTTACGGGGTGTAATAGATACCAATTGATTCATACAACTATTTACGCGATTCGAAGTAAATAGTAGTAGCAAAATAGACACTAATGGGAGCGTCATATATGACAATTTTTAAACAGTTCTTAGAAGACCAACTTAGTGGTCAAACTGAGTTTATAACCTTTGAAGAATATTTAGACTTATGTAAAAAGGATCCATTAACATATGCTAGTCCAGCGGAACGAATGATAAATGCAATCGGCGAACCAGAGTTTGTCGATACAAGTAAAGATTCGAGATTGTCTCGGATCTTTTTAAATAAAACATTAAAAATTTACCCAGCATTCAAAGATTTTTATGGTATGGAAGATACTATCGAACGCATTGTTGGATATTTTAAACATTCAGCACAAGGATTAGAAGAACGTAAGCAAATTATATATTTGCTTGGGCCAGTAGGCGGCGGCAAATCAAGTCTTGCTGAAACCCTTAAGGAATTAATGCAAAAATATCCTATCTATACTTTAGTTGCAGAGGGAGAGCATAAAGATAATATATCTCCAGTTTTTGAATCACCTCTAGGATTATTTGATCCTGATAAGTATGCAAAAACATTAGAAAAAGACTACGGAATTGATAAAAGATATATAAATGGTTTAATGAGCCCATGGGCTATTAAACGACTAAAAGAATTTGGTGGGGATGTTAGCAAGTTTAAAATTGCTAAAATTATACCAAGCAGGTTAGAGCAGATCGCTATTGTTAAAACAGAACCAGGCGATGAGAATAATCAAGATATTAGTGCATTGGTTGGCAAAACTGATATTCGTATGCTAGAGCATTTTAGTCAAAACGATACAGACAGTTATAGTTATAGTGGTGCATTGTGTAGAGGCAACCAAGGACTTATGGAATTTGTTGAAATGTTTAAAGCACCAATTAAAGTGCTACATCCACTACTAACTGCTACACAAGAGGGTAACTATATTGGTACAGAAGGTATTAGTGCAATTCCATTTAACGGCATTGTGTTAGCACATAGTAACGAGGCCGAATGGCAAACATTTAAAAACAATAAAAACAACGAAGCCTTTATTGATAGAATTTGTGTAGTTAAAGTTCCTTATTGCTTGCGAGCAGACGAGGAAGTTAAAATTTATGATAAGATGCTTGATTCATCTGGTTTAGATGTTTCAAAATGTGCGCCAGAGACATTAAATATGTTAGCACGGTTTGGTATACTAACACGATTGCGTGAACATGAAAACAGTTCACTATATAGTAAGATGAGAATATACAATGGTGAGAACATTAAAGATACTGATCCAAAAGCAAAGAGTATGCAGGAGTATAGAGATGTGGCCGGAGTCGATGAGGGCATGGCTGGAATCTCAACACGTTTTGCTTTTAAAACTTTATCTAAAACATTTAACTTTGATACAGATGAAGTTGCGGCAGACCCGATCCATTTACTGTATGTCCTTGAGGATAGCATTAAGCGTGAACAGTTTGCGAAAGAAAAAGAAGATTTGTGTATTGAATTTATTAAAGACTATTTAAGTCCTAAGTATGCTGAGTTTATTGGAAACGAAATCCAAAAAGCATATTTAGAAAGTTATAGTGACTATGGACAAAATTTGTTTGATCGTTATATTGAATATGCAGATGCCTGGATTCAAGAAATAGACTTTAAAGATCCAGATACAGGTAATTTGTTTGATCGTGATGTGCTTAATGAGGAATTAGAAAAGATTGAAAAACCTGCAGGTATAGCAAATCCCAAAGACTTTCGTAATGAAGTTGTCAATTTTGTGATTCGTGCTAAAGCAAAAGGCAAAGGTAAGAATCCAAAATGGTCAAGTTATGAAAAACTACGTGAAGTAATCGAGAAGAAAATGTTTGCTTCAACTGAAGAACTGTTACCAATTATTAGTTTTTCGACTAAGGGTAACAAGGACGATCAGAAGAAGCATAATGACTTTGTAGAGAGGATGGAGAGCAAGGGATATACTGGTAGGCAGGTCAGGAGATTGGTCGAGTGGTACATGAGAGTTCAGAAGAGCAGTTAATGACCAAGTACATAATTGATCGTCGCCTCAATCCAAAAGGTAAAAGTATATCTAACCGACAACGGTTTATACGAAGGGCCAAAAAACATCTTACGGAGAGAGTACGCAAAAATGTAGTCGATCGTTCTATTACAGATAAGAACGAAGAAAAGATTAGTATTCCAACGGATGGAATACGTGAGCCTACATTCGGAACAGACCATAAAACAGGCAAACACGATTTTGTATTGCCAGGTAATAAAGAGTTTTTACCGGGAGATACAATTCCAAAACCTAAAGCCGGCCAGGGCGCCGGCGGCGGCGGCGATGCCAGCGATGACGGAGAAGGGGAAGATGAGTTTGCTTTTAGTTTAACCCGAGATGAATATTTAGATGTAGTTTTTGAAGATCTTGAATTGCCTGATCTTGAAGAAAAGAATAGAGAAGATGTAACAGTATGGGAATCACAACGTGCTGGATATACACCAGTAGGTAGCCCAAGCCAACTTAATATTGAACAAAGTATGATAAGAAGTATTGGCCGCAGGATTGCATTAAAAACACCAAAAACAAAAGAGATAGAACGGCTCGAGCACGAAATAGAACAACTTGAGGAAGCAATAAAACATTATAAAGATGATATTAAGTCTATAACTAAAAATAAGGCTTTGATCAAACAATTACAAAAAGAAATAGACGGATTACGTAGAAGACGTAGAGCAATCCCTTTTGTAGATCCAATAGATTTGCGTTTTAATAATTTTATTAAAAAACCTAAACCAACTACTACAGCCGTAATGATATGCATTATGGATGTTAGTGCAAGTATGGGAGAAAGAGAAAAGGAATTGTCAAAGAGATTTTTCTTATTATTATATTTGTTTTTAGAAAGAAAATATGAGAAAGTTGATGTAGTGTTTATAAGACATCATACAACAGCGATAGAATGTTCTGAAGAGGAGTTTTTTCAAAGCAAAGAAACGGGCGGCACAATTGTAAGTAGTGGCATTGAGTTAGCAGGAAAAATCCTTAAAGAACGTTATCCAGCATCAGATTGGAATGCTTATATTGCACAAGCAAGTGATGGGGATAATTTTACAAGTGATCTGCCCGTTTTAGAAGATATCTTAGTTAAACAAATTTTACCAATAGTTAAGTTTTATACTTATGTTGAGATTGCTGGCTTATATGAACAACAACGAGGTTTCTGGAATACAAGCACCGGCCGTAGCGGTATGTGGCAATTATATGAAGGACTGCATAACACTTGGGGCAACCTTGTTAGTAAACGTGTTGCAGAAGCAGGAGAAATTATTCCAGTGTTTAGAGAATTCTTTTCGAAAGTTAATTCAGGTCCAATATCAGCATTAACAAAAGACCCCGAAAAGGAAATATTATAATGGTTCGTCCTCTTTATACAGGTTCAGAATGGAATTTTGAAATGCTTGAAGATGTATATAATGCATGTGAAACCATTGCATTTGAAGATCTTAAATTAAACATATACCAAAATCAATTAGAGGTTATCTCTTCAGAACAAATGCTTGATGCATATTCTAGTTCAGGTCTACCAATTTATTATAAGCATTGGAGTTTTGGCAAACATTTTTCTTCTGAAGAACAAAATTATAGAAAAGGTTATACTGGGTTAGCATATGAGATTGTTATTAATAGTAATCCTTGCATTAATTACTTAATGGAAGAAAATACTATAACAACTCAAACAACAGTTATTGCACACGCCGCGTTTGGACATAATCACTTTTTCAAGAATAATTATTTGTTTAGACAATGGACCGATGCTTCACATATTATGGACTATCTTATTTTTGCTAAAAATTATCTATATGATTGTGAACAACGGTATGGAGCAGACATTGTTGAGAAATTATTAGATAGTTGTCATGCTTTAAGTAGACATGGCATTAGTAGATATAAACGTCCAGTAAAATTAAATTTCTTCGAAGAAACACAACGCAAAGAAGAGCGCGATGAATATTTAAAAAGCATTTATAATGATTTATGGCGTACACTTCCAAAAACTAAAAAGCAAGAAAAAAAGAAACACGATGTTGCGTTCTCCGATCCAGAGGAAAATATATTATATTTTATTGAAAAGAACTCTCCCATTTTAGAATTATGGCAGAGAGAAGTAGTACGTATTGTAAGAAAAATATCACAATACTTTTATCCACAGTATCAAACTAAAGTAATGAATGAAGGCTGGGCAGTGTTCTCACACTTCTTTATTATGAATCGTTTATACGATAAAGGTTTACTTACTGACGGCGCAATGTTAGAATTTATACATACACATAGTGGTGTGTTATATCAACCATCATTTGATAATCAAAGATATAATGGATTCAATCCTTATTACTTGGGATTTGAAATGTTTAGAGATATTAAACGTATTTGTGACAACCCAACAGCAGAAGATAAAGAATGGTTTCCAGATTTTGCTGGTAGTAATTGGCTTGAAACTTGTTTATATGCAGTCGAAAATTATAGAGATGAATCATTTATTAGGCAGTTTTTGAGTCCTACACTGATCCGAAAAATGAAACTGTTTGTTCTTAATAACAATTCAGATAAAGATCATTATCGAGTTGAGCATATACATAACCGACAAGGTTATAAAAATGTTCGGACGTCGCTTGCAAGCCAATACGAAATTGGTAATATGTTGCCAGATATCCAAGTGTATGATGCAAACTTTAAAGGTGATAGAATGTTAATGTTACATCACAATGTACAAAGTGGTAAATTACTTAGTAAAGAAACTGATGATGTTTTAAAACATGTTAAAAGATTGTGGGGATATCAAGTTAAATTAGAAAGCCGCCAAAATGGTTTGTTAATAAAAGCATTTAGTACGGATGCAGAGCCTCAATTAAAGATTGAGTAAGGGAGAAGGCAAATGGCCATGATAATTAAAGACATTGCCACCGATGGATATGAACGTATAGTACGAGTAATTAATGAAAGTGCTAAACTAGATTGTATCATTGCTGTACACAATATAAGACTTGGTCCAAGCCTTGGGGGTGCCCGATTCTGGGCATTTGATAATATCGAACAACAACTAACAGATGCTAAACGTTTGGCCGAAGGTATGACATATAAAAATAGCATCTGTGGAATTAATTTCGGCGGCGGCAAAGCAGTTATTAATTCTAATTATTGTAATGGTGAAAAAACTCCGGAATTATATAAAGCCTTCGGCGAAGCAGTTCATGAATTAGGTGGTATCTATGTTACAGCCGGCGATGTTGGAACATTACATACAGATCTATTAAATATAAAAGAAACAACAGAATTCGTAGGTGGTATTGAAATTGAAAGCAGTATTCCTACAGCCATTGGGGTTTTCAACGCTATGAAAGCAACTTCGGCATATATGCATGACGACGATATGAATTTCGACGGTATGCATTTTTGTATTAGTGGTGTGGGAAAAGTAGGAGGTACATTAGCCAGATTATTGTTTAACGATGGCGCAAGAATAACGGTTGCTGATGTTAATGCAACAGCCATTGAGAATCTTACTGATATACTTTTCGATACAATAGATATCAACTTGGCCCATACTGTTAAGTGTGACTATTTTAGTCCATGTGCTCTAGGAAATGTGTTAAATGCAGAAACACGTAGTAATTTAAACTGTTCTGCAATTGTAGGTGCGGCCAATAATCAATTAGATAACGAAGAAACAGATCAATGGTTATTTAATAATAAGATTGTTTATGCACCTGATTATCTTGTAAATAGCGGCGGCGTAATTTCTATAGCCGCTGAAATTGAAAATACAGAGGATAACATTGATAAAGCATTAGATGAAATTGCTAATAAAACATTTGAAGTTATCCAAAGTAGTAATGAGAGGGGCGTTTCGACGGATAAAATTAGTAAAGAATTAGCGTGGGAACGCATAAACAAAGGTTGACAGATAGTTAAGATAATGTTATACTTTTGTTAATTTATGTAATAATTACATAGATAGTTAACTTATGAATATGTAAGTTAAGAATATAATAAAACAGGAGAAAGTTATGGATTGGCTTGATAGTATTAGAGGTTGGGCCCGCGCCATCACAGATTTAGGAGTTGTAGCGATTGCATTAGTTGTTGTGCTACAAGTTCTATTCGGCGGCGCAGGGGTACCATTCTTTTCGGGTATGGACGTAGTCGGTAATATTACCGGCTTAGTTAGTTCCCTAGGCTCCCAGGGACTTGTTGGCTTAGTTGCCGTTGCAGTTCTATACTGGGCCTTCACTAAAGATTAAGTGGAGAAGTAATCGGTGTATCCTAGGTGTACATAATAGAAGATGGATGTGCTGAGCACATCCATTTTTTATTCCATTGACAAATAGATAAAAATGTAGTAATATATTAATATGGTAGTAAATTATAACGCTCGGCACGTAATGATTGATATTGAGTGCCTCGGAACCGGAGATATGCCAGTTGTCTTGTCTATTGGAATTATTAAATTTAACCCATGGCACGACTATCGTGGTATGCCTATTGAATCATTAAATACAAAATATTTAAGGCCATCACTTGAAAGTTGTCAAGAGATTGGTTGCGATATTGATGACGATACTTTAGACTGGTGGGCAAAGCAGGACTCGGTTGTATTAGATGAAGCATTTAATAATGAAGGACGAATTTCTGTACGTAAATCATTGCGAGAATTATATAGGTATTGTATTGGATGTACCCATTATTGGGGGCACGGTGCTCAATTTGATTATGGGATACTAGAACATATTGCCGTTAAATTGGAACGAGGAGTTCCGTGGCGATTTTATCAAGTACGTGATTCACGTACAGTGTTTGATATGGCTAACCCTGATCGGCCTACGGAGTTACAACATCATGCTTTATATGATTGCTTGAGTCAAATTATTGGTGTACAGAATGTATACAGGAAATTAAATGTCAGAGACGTATAAAGATGCCGGCGTTGATATAGAAAAAGCAAACGAACTAGTAAAACATTTAGGCATAGAAGGATTCGGCGCTCTTATTAATCTAGGAAATATTTGTCTTGTATTAAGTACAGACGGCGTCGGCACAAAGTTACTCATAGCAGAGGAATTAAAGAAGTATGACACAATTGGGATTGACCTTGTGGCTATGTGTGTTAATGACATTCTTTGTCATGGCGCATTACCTCTTGCATTTCTAGATTATTATGCGACGGGTAAATTAAATTTAGAAAAAAGTAAAGAAATATTGTCTGGTATTCAAAGAGGTTGTGAAATAGCCGGATGTAAATTAGTTGGCGGCGAAACAGCAGAGATGCCAGGATTGTATGAAGGTGAACATTTTGATCTTGCTGGATTTTGTGTAGGTGCTGTTGTAAGAAAAAATTCTGATTACTTGTATATTATTCCACGAGATGATATTAAGTCAGGGGATGTTCTTATAGGAATACCAAGTTCGGGCCCGCATAGTAATGGGTTTAGTCTTATACGTAAATTATATAAGGATAATAATTTAGAATATGATAAGATGTGTTTGAAGCCAACTAGAATATATGTTGATGATTTTTCACATAATTGGCAATTCATTAAAGCGGCCGCACATATAACAGGGGGAGGAATACATGGAAACCTTCCAAGAGTTTTGCCGAGTTATTGTGATTATAAATTATATGACAAATTTGATATTCCTGTTCGTTTATCATCATGGTGGAAAGAATTGTATCATATGTCCAAGTTAAATAGATATGAATTTGAAAGTATTTTTAACTGCGGTTGGGGAATGATACTTGTAGTTGATAAAATGAGTGTTGATCAATTAGTGGATTTAGAAGACGCCGAAGTTATAGGCGAAATTACAGAGAGATAGGCCCTTATGGTGAAATGGATATCATCCGAGTCTTCTAAACTTGTGTTCCAGGTTCGAATCCTGGTAAGGGCACCATTGGAAAATAAATGATAGAGAGTTTTATATACGTAGGACGAGAATCCTTAGAGATGATGTTTTTGACCTTAATGGTCACAACTGCAATTACAGTTGATAAAAGAATATATGCCTCGGCTATATTTGGAATGCTATGTGGTTTGGCGGGAGGCTTTGCGTTAGGAGAGTTGTTAGAAAATTACGAGGTATTAATGTATGCTATGTTAAGTGCATTAATGATTTACTTGTTCCTTACTAGTGCAAATTTGCCAGCACATATTAAAGGACATGTTGATGCTATTGCTAATCGTAATACAGCAGGTATGGTAGGGTATTTTGTAATATGGTTTATATACTTTAGAGAAAGTATGGAAGTGTTTGCATTTATGTTTCAAGCAGTTAATAATAATGTAGAAGGCTGGACAGGCGCCGCATTAGTAGTAATTGTTGTTGCTAGTCTTTATAAATGGTTAACAAATTATAAGGATACTAAAACATTATTTACAGCAACACGTTATGCCTTTTTAGTATTTGCTATATGGTTTGGATATGAAGCATTAGAACATGCACATATATTATAAACAATGACAGAGGAAGATGAATGTATAATTTATACCCAGGCTATGGTGTACCGTGGTTCTGGTTACATTGGGAAATAGTTAAAGGCCCATATAGTTAAAGGGTCTAGGCTCGGGCGGTGGGCTGGACATTACGCCAAGGGGACCACTTATTGAAGCCTATCCAGGTGCATAAGTCCGCCCCCGCCTTTTTTATTGGAAGCGTGGCAGAGTGGACGAATGCGGTTGACTGCTAATCAATTTAACGTCTTAACGGCGTTACGAAGGTTCGAATCCTTCCGCTTCCGCCATAAATACATAAGATGTCTTGGATAAATAATATATGAATAATTTGTCGCATAAATTTTTGATTGCGGGCCCGAGGTTAATGGACCCTCGCTTCCATAAAAGTATTGTTTACATTTATAAACATGATGAGAATGGCGCCCTCGGTTTTATTGTGAATAAGCCAATGCCTAATTCTCTTTGGTATGAATTGTGCAATAATGCAGAAGTTAAAAACCCTGTTGAAAAAGATGTTAAAGTTTGTTTCGGCGGCCCAATTGATACGCAAACTGGTTTTGTATTACATACTGCGGAGTATGAAACTGAGTTTACAGAAAAAATAACAGGCGCCGTATCAATTACACAAGGATTACATATTATTGCTGATATTGCTCAAGGACTTGGCCCAAGAGAATATATAATTATTTTAGGATATTCAAGTTGGACAGTCGGCCAAGTTGAAATGGAAATTGAGGCAGTATGGCCGAGACAAGATGGCGAAGGTTGGCTAGTAATTGATTTTACCGACGAATTAGCATTTGGGGTGGATCATAACGTTAAATGGAATAAAGCAATTGAATTATATGCTTCGAATACTGTAAGTAAATTATTAGAATTTTAAAATGAAAGACTTAAACAAATATAGAAATATAGGAATTTTTGCTCATGTAGACGCAGGTAAAACCACGACTACTGAACGTATTCTTAAACTTACAGGAAAGATCCACAAAATTGGTGAAGTCCATGACGGCGCCGCAACCACAGACTTTATGGAGCAAGAGCAAGAGCGAGGCATTACTATTCAAAGTGCCGCGACTACTTGCTACTGGAATGATTATCAGTTAAACATTATAGATACTCCCGGTCACGTAGACTTCACTATTGAAGTCTACCGTTCCCTTAAAGTACTTGACGGTGGTATTGGTGTATTTTGTGCAAGTGGCGGCGTAGAGCCACAGTCAGAAACTAATTGGCGTTATGCTAACGATAGTGAAGTAGCACGTATTATATACGTTAATAAAATGGATAGAGTTGGTGCTAATTTTAATCGTGTTATAGCACAAATAAAAACACGGCTTGGAGCGAAGCCGTTAGTTATGACATATCCAATCGGAGTCGAAGATACCTTTGTAGGTGTAATTGATATACTTACACAGAAGGCTTGGATATGGTCCGATCCGACTGACCCAACTTCTTATACTATAACTGACATCCCAGATGATAACGTACCCAATGAAAAAACAAGTGACAAGTACACATACAAAGAAATGGCAAAACAATATTATGATATATTAGTTGAGACAGTTGTTGAACAAGATGACGAAGTTATGATGCAATGGATGGACGATCCAGATTCGATTAGTATTGAAGATTTAAAAATGTGTATACGCAAAGGTACTAATACATGTGAATTCTTTCCAACATATTGTGGCAGTTCATTTAAAAATAAAGGTGTACAAAACATATTAAATGCTGTGGTAGATTATTTGCCTAATCCAACTGAAGTTAATCCACAACCAGAAGTAGATGAGAAAGGTGAAGCAACTGGTGAAGTTGCTATAGTGGATCCAGAAAGTCCATTAAGAGCACTTGCATTTAAAATAATGGAAGACAAATATGGCGCTTTAACTTTTATTAGAATATATTCTGGCCAAATAAAAAAAGGTGATTCGATATTAAATTCTTTCACACAAAAGAAAGAACGCATTGGGCGTATTGTTGAAATGCATGCCGACTCTCGAGAAGAAATAAACAATGCCCAAGCAGGAGACATTGTAGCATTACTTGGAATGAAAAATGTACAAACAGGACATACTCTTTGTGATGTAAACAAGCCAGCAACTTTAGAACCAATGGTATTCCCAGATCCAGTTATCAGTATAGCAATTGAACCAAAGACACAAAGCGACATGGAAAGATTAGGAACTGCTATTGGTAAGATGGTACAAGAGGATCCGTCCTTTCATGTAGAAACAGATATAGAATCTGGACAAACAATACTTAAAGGTATGGGTGAATTGCATTTAGATATTAAATGCGATATATTGAAACGCACACATGGTATAGAAGTTAGCGTTGGTAAACCACAAGTTGCATATAGAGAAACGATTACAAGAACAATAGAAGACAGGTACATACATAAAAAGCAAACAGGTGGTGCAGGCCAATTTGCTGATATAGAATATATAATTGAGCCATTAGAACAAGGTGAAGGGTTTGTATTCGAAAGTAAAGTTATTGGAGGGAATGTTCCGCGAGAGTTTTTTCCAGCAATAGAAAAAGGATTTAAACAATCAGGACAATGTGGTGTATTAGCAGGCTATCCAATGCTTGATTATAAAGTAACATTAATAGATGGTTCTAGTCACCAGGTTGACAGTAGTGCAGTAGCATTCCAGCTCGCCGCCATGGCCGGATACAGACAATCTATTCCTAAAGCCAGGCCGCAATTACTTGAACCAATAATGTTAGTTAATGTGTTTTGCCCAATAGATAAGGTAGGAGATGTTATTGGTGATCTCAATAGTCGTAGAGGAATGATTAAAAATCAAGATATGCAAGGTACTATGGTTCGCATTGAGGCCGATTTACCATTAGGAGAGATGTTTGGATATATTGGTGACTTGCGTGGGATGACATCCGGCCGTGGCCAATATAGTATGGAATTCTCACATTATGCGCCTGCTCCGAAGCATATTGCAGAAGTTATTATTAAGACACAGGCATGATCTCTAGTCGATCCGGAGTAGCTCAGCGGTAGAGTCGGAGACTGTTAATCTCTTTGTCGCAAGTTCGAATCTTGCCTCCGGAGCCAATTTTAAGGAAATAGCAATGTTAAAGTATAAAAGATTTTATATATTAGTGTTTATAAGTTCTGTTTTGCTATTTTTAGTTCCCGTTGCATTTGCTGAATCGTTGTCTCCGAGATATAACGATCCAAAGCAATTAATTGAAGATGTTATGTATGATGTAATATATACAATACGTACAGATCGCGAGCGTTATGAAAATAATGATGAAGAAGTATATAAGTTAGTTAAGCGGAAAATAATGCCACATGTTGATGTTCGTAAAATGTCTAAGATTGTACTTGCACGACATTGGCGTCAAATGACTATTGAGCAACAAACTGAATTTATGTACTTATTCGAAACTATAACAACAAGATCATATGCTGTGTATATATTAGAATATAAAGATAGTTATTCATTGCATTTTAAGCGAACTATATATCATAATAATGGGGAACGTGCAGTAGTTCATATGATATTAAAATTAGAACAAAATAGAGAAGTAGATACTAGATTTGCTTTATATCAATCTCCAACTGCAATAGACAAATGGAAAATATATAATTTATCTATCGAAGGGATTAATTTTGGAATTGTATATAGAAGTACATATAGTAGTGTTATTAGACAGAGTGGAATTGAGGGATTGTTAGATAAAATGAGACAAAAATTATGATAAATAGTAATATGAAATGTACAATAACAGTTACTGAAAGCGCACAAAAGAAAGTAGGAGAACTACTAGAAGGTGCACCAGATATGTCAGCAGTACGTGTATTTGTTGCAGGTTCAGGATGTTCTGGAATGACACATGGCATGACATTTGCTGATGAAAAAGAAGCAAGAGATATCGAGTTTGCACCTAAATTTTATATAGATCCTATAGCAATTCACTTTATGGATGGTGCTACAATAGATTATGAGAACGATGGCTTTAAAGATTCGTTTGTATTCCATGATGTATTTAAACAGCAAGGCGGATCTGGATCATGCGGTGGGTGTGGCGCCGCAGTATAATAAATATCTGTATGAATAGTAAACATGATACAGACCCAGCCACTTGGTACACCCCAGATTTAAATATGCTGAGTTATACAACCGGACTATATTGCGAGTTTGGTACAATAAAAGAACAATTAGATAGATGGAATAAAACCCATATTGATTATAATCGTTCTTTTAAAAAGATTGCGTTTATTGGTGATAGTTATTGTGCAGATTTGACTTCTGATAATAAAGATAAAGAAAATAGGTATTCTAGTTGGCCGGAGTTGGTTGCAAAACAGGTTAATGCAGAAATTTTACAAATTGGTTTTGGCGGGTTAGGTTTTGTTTCTTCGTTTTATAATGCATATGTAAGGCATCACCGGAATTTGGATCCATCAGAAATTGGCCAAACGGAATTATGTCCGGGCAGACTATCAGTTTTAGAACGAGCAGATATTATTATTGTTTGTATTAGTGCGCCCGATAGGTTACCAAATCGGCACGGATTTGCTTTTGGTCCTGCACAGGCTGTTAGGCCTGATAGGTCCATTATACCTAAGAAATATTTAAAAGCCTGTCAATTATACTATGAAAATATGTACTTTAGTAATTTTCATTATATTGCACAAAAAGGTGCAATAAGAGAATTGGATGATATTGTATTTGAAGGTACAAAAAAACCAAATCAAATTATTGTATGGTTACCATGTTTTGAGGACTGTATGTGCGATTACGAACCTAAATCGGGAGTTATTGGTGATGCACCATTATTTGATTTATTTCAACGAGATGCAACAAAATTAAATAAAGACATTTCACGTATGATAGATGAAGGCATTGTATTTAGACAAGACCCTAGTGTAAGTAATCATATGATGAAAGAAACACAAGAACAACTTGCTAATCATATACTTAATTATATTGACAATAAAAAGGAATTTGATTTATTGACACAGCACGGTGCTTCGAGATATACATTATCTATTACGGATATATTACATGATAACTAGAATTAGAATTTTTTGGAATTCGCTTATAATGAGATATCGTTATTGGAAAACAGATCGGAAACATAAACGCGAGTTAAAGAAATTACGTAAGAAAGATCCTTTTATATATGACTGATGTTCGACGACAATATGTAACGTGTAATCGTAGAGGTTATAAATTTTTAAATCCTGTAATTTGGGAAGTAATCGAAGAAAGGAAGTCATTAGGATATTCGCACGGTTTTGGAACAGACTTTTGTGATCCTCCAGTTTATTATGTAGATCCAAAACAACGGCATCAAGAGCCTCTTAGTAATTTACCTAAAGGTTCAACAATTGAAGAAGAGCCCGAACCAGTTATTGTTGAAACAATTGAAGTTGTTAAGTATGAAACAGATCCAGAGATATTAAAAGAATTAGAAATATATCGTAATTATAAATTAAAAGAAAAATGGCAGTTAGAATATGATTGGCATTATGGACATGAATTAGAATGGAACTATAAAAGTAAAAAGGCCGCAGAAGAATATATGGAATATGTAAAAGATTTCTTTGGCCCAAAGTTAGTTGAAACTATTAAGAATATTAAGATAACAAAATATGTCATAGGAAAAGGGGGAGATTAATCTCCCCCTTTTACAAGTTAACAATTACCAGCGATTTTTACCAGTTGCAGGGTCCATTCTTTTTAATCCGCTATCAGCATCTATTTCACGGCCGTGAACATCGCGAATAGTTTTTCTTCCTGGATTGATTATACCAGCAACATTTACCTTTTTGCGTTTAAAAAGACTGTTTAGCCATTTTGGTTGTGGCATTAACCACCAACCAACTGCAAGTCCGAGCACCATTCCTACCCATTGTCCTGTGAACAATGCTGTAAGAAAAGCAAGTATAGTTGCTAGTGTTGCATTTGCGGCAACCCAAGCAATAACTAATGCGATAATTTCCATGTCTGAATCTCCTATTACAATAGTTTATATAATATTTAAGGCAATGTATGCTTAGAATTAAGTTATTATTTAATATGGTTGCAATATAGACTTTTCTGTGTTATAAATAGTACTATGCAACAAATAATGTGTGTACAGTGCAAAACAATGTTTCCAGTCGAACAATGCATATATTACTTCGATGAGAAGTTTTATATTAAAGGAAGCACAAGGCAATTGCCATTTTGTGGTCCGAAGTGTAGCACGGAACATTATAATGAAGGCGGATGGGTTAATAAAGCAACGTTAAAAGGAGTAAAAGGATGAGTTTATTTACAGTAACAGAATCAGCAGAGTCGCAAATGATAAAGATTTGTAATAAACAAGAGGCAGATGTAGTTCGCTTTAGTATTAAGGGCGGCGGCTGTGCAGGTTTTGAATATAACTGGGAAATTAGTAATTCGGATTCTATTGAAAAGTTAGATGAGGTTATTGAATTAGCAGAGAATAAAAAGTTTGTTGTAGATAACATTAGTATAATGTATATAGCAGGTGCCGAGTTTGATTTTGTTGAAGAACTCATGGGTTCAGCATTTAAAGTTAACAACCCCAACGCTTCAAGCAGTTGTGGATGTGGGGAGAGCGTAGGATTTAGTTTATGACCTACATCGTAAATGATGCCTGTATTAAATGTTTATATCAAGATTGTATTATAGTTTGTCCTGTTGATTGTTTTTATGTAGGCGAAAATATGGTAGTCATCCACCCAGATGAATGTATTGACTGTGGTGTATGTGAACCAGAATGTCCTGTCAAGGCAATTGTACCAGATACAAGATTAAAACCAGATGAAACGCATTGGATCGATTTTAATCATAAATGGTCAGAAGCATGGCCTAATATTGTGCATAAAGGAAAAGTCCCAGATGATGCAAGTGATTGGGATAATGTACCAGATAAAATGAAGTATTTTTCAGAGGAGCCTGGCCCGGATCCAGGCGATGATTAAATGGGTAAACAGAAATCAAGTAAAGGATATATATCAAAAGGCGATCGCCGCAATGTTGCTAAATCGATTTGTAAAGCAATAAGAAGAGATCGTACTTATTCGGACAAAGAAGAACAGGCTTGGACGTCATGGACGAATGGCTCGCCAACTCCTAAAATTATCCAAAAATCCTTAGGAATTGGTCCAAAAACGCAATATAAGCAATGGCTAATGCACGTATCCGTCCGCCCAAAAAAGGCATAATTTTTTAAGGTTGACAGAAGCAAGATATCATACTATAATATATATATTATGTATAAAATAAAGATTTATAAACACGGAAGAGATCTACTATGAGAAGTTCGATCTGCCCTGATGGAAAACGTAGGATTTTAACGAAGATCGAAGTTCCTATGGATATTGAAGATATTACTCGGTATGCGTTTGAGTCAGTTGTGCGCCAGCATAATTTACCAAAGGATGAGTATATTGTACGATTAAAAAATATGAATAAACGTGAATTGCTTAGGGCGGCAAAAGAATGTATTAAATCCAATGGGAGAAATGATACTACACTTAGTATTGATCTACATAGCCCGAACAAATCTGAGATTTATGCCCATGTCCGTGCAATGTTCCCCGAAGTTGACTAGAAAACCACTGTAAAATTAAGGGTTTATATGTTGTATTTTTACAACAGAATTAAGGTTGACAAACCAAGATATCATGCTATAATGTATACATAATGAGAAATAAGGAATACTAGATGTTTATGCAGACCTTGCCTGTGCATAATGTGTCCGTCCGTGCCGCCCGATTCTGCCGGCCCCGCCACGAACCCAAGCCAGAATTTGACACTAAAACAGTGTTGGAATTGGCTGTCGCTGTGTATAAAGATCAGGGCTTTATTAAGTCCGGCGCCGGTGGGACGGAGCGGTATGATGATAAGGGAGATTTGCTTCCTGAAGATAAATGGGTTATAACCGAAGACAACAAGACCCGGATACACAAACATCTTACAGGTGCCGCTACGTTAACCGTTACCAAAGATGACAAAGAATTTGCTGAAGAAATTCATGCACATTTTATGGGTTTGACATTTAAAAAACTTGCTGGTAAAACTAACGATTTTGAAAACACTGCATTGAAACATCTCGAAAACGATCTGCTTGATCGTTTGGGTGTTGCGATTGTTGCGTCACTTCCAAAAAGTGTCGATCGTGCAAAGTTGCAGGACGAGCTCAAAGAGAAAACCGAAGACAGCGTATACGTTGGTAAGTTAGGCAAACGTTGCCAGTTTACTGTTGAAGTAAATGATATTCGCTTTGTTGAAAAATTTGGTATTCATCTTGTTACAACTATTGAAAGTGATAAGAATGTTCTTAAGTTTTTCTATGCAAACAGCCCTGCCTCAAATGGTATTGAGGTAGGAAAAACCATCAACATCGCCGCGTTCGTTAAAGGACAGGATGTTAGTAAATACAGCGGCGTAAAAGAAACGATGGTAAATCGTGTTAAAGTCAATGATGTCTGAAAACACTTGGAGAAAGCATACGCTTTCTAAAGAAACAATTCTAAACAGATTAGGCGAATTAGGATTTGAGAAAACGGATCCTTTTGCTCGTACTGAAGTCTGGACAGAGTTTTTTCAACGTAATGATTTTTATGCTGTAAAGTATATTAAAGATCGGTCGCCGAGCGGTATGTTGCATATACTTTCAGGAGGTAAATGGAGGTGGCAGATAAGAGTCGGTCAAAAGATTGATGGCGATTTTGATTATATTATAGCACTATGGGATGCCAAAGAGGGTGTCACGTATGATGCGTCATTTTCAAATCCTATTAAACGAGACACTGGAACGCCAGTTTTTATGTTGAGAACTGTTAAAGCAAAAGACAATTATTTAGATCTTATTGAAAAGAATATTATAGAATTTGAAAAATATGCTTTGAATGATGAGAACCATTGTCCAAAGTGTGGCGATATGTTAATACCTCGTAAAGCAAAGAAGTTACGGGTTGAAGCACCATTTGCATTAGCAAGGGCAACAAGAGGGGAAGGCAGTCTTCCTAAGCAACGCACATATTTGGCTTGTAATGCCTGGCCAACTTGTGATTATCTTCAGTCATATGTAAAGGAAACAAATGAAACCGTATGAAATAATACAGGCACTTGAAGCCGATAATTCAAGACTTGCTAAAGAAGCAATAATAGCAACTGAGGCAACTAACCCAGACTTCTGGAACATTGGTTTCTTTAAAGGTTGCCAACTTGCGTTAGATTCATTAGTTACATTTGGTGTTAAGAATGTACCAGTTACTAAAACAGATGGCCCAGGACTTAGCGAAAGTGATTTTTTCTCACTAGCAGAATCTTTGCAAGCACGTAACCTTACTGGACACGCCGCTCGTGATGCTGTACAGGAATGTGCTGATAAAGCAACTATGAAAGAATGGAATGACTGGTACCGTAGAATTTTAATTAAAGATTTGCGTTGTGGTACAAGTGAGAAAACTATCAATAATGTAGTTAAAAAAATTAATAAGGATTTCATGGTTCCTGTATTTGGTTGCATGTTAGCACACGATGGCGCCAAGCACGAAAAAAAGATTAAAGGCGATTGCTTAGTTGAATACAAGTATGATGGCGTTAGAGTTATTGCTATTGTACAAAATGGTTCCGCTACGTTGTATAGCAGAAATGGAAAAATACTTACAAACTTTCCACACATTGAAGAAGCATTAAGTAAACCTTACTTTAATGATTATGTCTTTGATGGTGAGGTTATGAGCGAAGACTTTCAAGCACTAATGAAACAAGTGCATAGGAAGAGTGGTGCTAAAACTGATGATGCCTATTTGGCATTGTTTGATGTATTGTCGATTAAAGAGTTTAATAAGGGTAAAAGCATTTGTAATACTATCGAGAGGAAACAGATGTTAAAGGATATGTCATTTGAGGCTCCTATTCGTGTTGTTGATTATCACGAAATCGATTTTGATACAGATGAAGGCCAAGCACAGTTCCAAGAGTTGAATAAGACTGCTTTGGAAAAAGGTTATGAAGGTTTAATGATTAAACCCGTTAATGCTTTATATGAATGTAAGCGAAGCCATGCTTGGTTAAAAATTAAACCCTTTATTGAAGTATCTTTAGAGATTGTTGATACTGAAGAAGGCACTGGTAAAAACGTAGGCAAATTAGGTGCTCTTATTTGTGAAGGCACGGACGATGGTGTGTTCATCCAAGTTAATGTTGGCAGTGGATTGACAGATGATCAGCGAGAAACATTCTGGGCAGTTAAGGATGCATTGATAGGCGAATTAGCAGAAGTTAGGGCCGATGCTATTACGCAAAACCAAGACGGAACATACAGTCTTAGGTTCCCAAGATTCAAAACCTTTAGAGGGTTTGAAGTAGGCGAAAAGATATAAAAAACTCTTGCAATTATTGTAAATCTCAGTTATAATAACTATTGTAATTGGGATTTTTCTTTAAAGATAAGTAATGTTATGAGTTTTAATCCGTTTTTGAATATGTGGGATTTAACAGAAGATGATTTGTTAGAAAAAATCAATTCTTTGGCAGGCAAAATTAGTGGCGCAAGACGTGCTGGTATGAGCGGCCAAATTATATTTCAAATGGAGCAATTGTATCATCAATTAAATGATGAATATCATTTACGATTACAAAAACAACAACCTAATCCAAAGGATGAAGTAATTAATATTGGTACAATTGAAGGAGAGGAACAAGATGAATAATTGTATTTGTAGGAGTCAACTGTTATGCACCATCCAAGTAAACACCTTATTTTAAAAGAAGGTAAACTAGAAAAAATAGTTAGTAAAACACTTTTAAAAGCATTTAATGATGTTGATGAAATGACATCATTTATAACTTTTGCATTGTTAACATTGTCGAATCAAGGAGTGATTAAACTACGACTTGATGTCTGGTTAGATGATGTAATCAACGAGTATTTGATTACACAATATGAGGAAGAAAACGGCGACGATGCTAGCGAATGATAATTTTGTAACATACAATACGGAATTTTTAGCAACTCGATATGTTAACGGCATGGTTGAACCTGTTGAATTTCATATTGAGGTTCATTTTCAATTTGGCCCCCAGGATGATAAACGAGATGAACCAAGTTTAGCATATAATAAATTAGGATTTTTTATAGAACATGTGTTGCATAAAAGTATGTTTATATCATATGAAGATGAATTTTGGTTTAGTGATCCAATAAAAGAACATATACGAACTAATCCAGTAATGTTTCCTGAGGCCCCATACGATGATATAATTACGCGAGTATTGTTTTATAAATTACAAGCAATAACATTTCCAGGTTTAATGATATTAGATGTATCGTCCTGGTCAAGTAGTACTAAGTTAAATTTTCATTATACTGGCGAAGAACAATGTACACTACCTGGAGTAAAAGAATGGATAGGTGATTTATCGTTCCATGATCAACCATGGTGGCACAGAGATGATTGTGATACTATAGATTTTACACCCAAAGATAAAAAAGAACTTGACAACCCACCCGAAAATAGTGTAAACTTTGATATTATAACTGAAATCATGGATGGTGATAATACATTGGGTGAGGTAGTTGAATTAGCAAAATTTCGACCACAAATTGTAGAATGATAAAGAATTCATTAGGACAAATAGTATTAAATTCCAACGATTGTATGGAATTGGTGTATAATGATTATAATCTGGATAATATTATAGTTAATGTAGACTACGACATCGATCTATTTAATAAATATACGCATATAATGAATAACAATTGGCCGGTGTTAAAAGCCAATGAGGCAGTAGAATTAGATATTATTGAATTTGATAAGTTAAATCAAACCAAATGGTTTATGCCAGATGAATATAAAGATTTAGATATTGTAAATTACTTAATGGAAAAAGCAAAAACGCAAACACATACGATACATCAGTTACGAACTAAAGCAGAGTTAACAGTTTATAAAGAACGATGCCTCTTAGATTTGTTACGATTCCTGGTATATTTTGTAGAGACTATGAGGAAGCATAATATCGTTTGGGGTGTTGGCAGAGGATCGAGCGTAGCAAGTTATGTATTGTATTTGATTGGTATTCATAAAGTAGATAGTATAAAATATGAACTTAATTTTAATGAGTTCTTAGTAGGAGATAAAAATGGTAGAACGTAAAACAGCACAAGGCAGGGTTCTTGATATGGAAGCGTTGATGGCCGAACAACCAGAAACAATTGCCGCTGGCAATGCAGGAACGAATGCTAGAGGTGATAAGTTAGGACCAGGTGGCAAAATTATTGAAACAGTGCAAGAAGCCGCGTCCGCATATTATGAAAATAATCCAAAGGCCGTCAAAACACAAAGCATTAAAGATGATCTTCCATCAGTACAAGCGGATAATATGCAACCAACAGAGGCAGGCTTAGATGTTCCGCAGATGCAAAAACAAGAATTTGACGAGTGGGTAGATCCTGAGGATACAGTTGAAACACCAACTGGAAAAGTAACTACAGAAGAAGATCGTGTAATAGCATCGGGGGATGCAAAGAAGCAAAAGAAAGAAAAAAGCAAAGAAACTCTAAATAAAGCAAAAAAGAGTATCGATGATCTTTATACATAGGATAAAATAATGAAACAATTTTTAATATCTTTCTTTCTGATATTTTTAACAACACCAGCATATGGATTTAAGCAACAACATCAGGATCCGTGGCCACACGGCCCATGTATGTCTCAATATGATGGTGTAAGCCGTGCCGCTTGTTCATATAAAGATAGTACTATAGAAGCATGGGATAGAATGTGCATGGAACGATTAAATGATAGAGTTGCTAACGGTAAACTTACTGGTAGAACATATGATTTAAAAATGCTTATAGAAGTGGGCAATAAATTTTGTAGATGCATTGTACGAAGACTTCAGTTAGAATATACTGAAGAAGATTTTTTAGAAAAAGTATATAAGCACATTACTAAAACTGGAATTAATCCTAATGGCCCTGCCGATTGGGAGGCGGCCAATGCAGTATTAGAACCTACTAACATTTGTGCTCGACAACTTAAAATACAACCGGTAGTAAAAAATGAAAATTAGAGCAATACAAGATAAGATACTTGCAATAAATCTTGAACACGGGGAACGCAAAACTGCTAGTGGAATTATTATTAGAGACGATAATATGAAAACCCACGGTATACGTCCCCGTTGGTGTCAAATATATAGTATGGGTAACAACTGTATATTTAAAGATGAGATTAAAGAGGGTGAATGGATTTTAGTACATCACGGAAGATGGTCTGAAGGTATAAAATATCAAGATATGAAAATCTGGCAGATCGATCCTGAAGGTATTCTTATGCATAGTGAAACAAAACCATCACCTGAAAATTTGGGTATGTTTAGTAATCCTAGCCTGGGCCCTAACATTGAACTAATGAATTAAATGCAAATTAAATTTGACGTTAAGGGTTTATCAACCCGCTCGCCATATAAAATACCAGTACGAGAGGGTGGTGCTCTGAATGCGAATTATACGCAATCGGAGGCCTTAGCCATCATTTGTAATAAATTAGGTCAGGTTGGTTTAGTTTATGAAAAAGATTTTTACTGGGTTGACACATTCTTAAATGATGTTATAATAAAGTTTAATAGTAATGAAGATGCTGTAAGGGCAAGGTTAATGTTATGAAGTTACCAGAAATTAGTAAACCGGCCGGCCTTAGTACAACAGGCTTAACAGGTATTGTGTTAATGATATTACATATTACAGGATATTTAACAGGTTGGGCCTGGCCGATATTATATGTATTTTTAATTATTACCGGCGTCGGCCAAGAAAATAAAAAGCAAAAATAATGAAAGAATTGTGGGTAGAAAAATATAGGCCTGAGAAATTAACAGAGTATGTGTTTCGAGATGAAGCACAAAAAGGACAAGTACATTCTTGGGTTAAAAGTGGTGCTATTCCACATTTGTTGTTTAGTGGCGCCCCCGGCGTAGGTAAAACAACTCTTGCGAAAGTGTTGCTAAATGAAATTGGTGCCGATTGGGGCGATGTGTTAGAGATTAATGCAAGCCGCGAACGTGGCATAGATATAATTAGAGAAAAGATTACAAACTTTTGTAGCACATTACCATTTGGTGAATTCAAGTATATTATACTTGATGAAGCGGATTACACTACAGAGGGCGCACAGGCGGCGCTACGTGGTGTTATGGAGCAGTATGCTAGTTCTGTTCGCTTTATATTAACGTGTAACTATCCGCATAGGGTTATTCCAGCAATACATTCTCGTTGTCAAGGTTTCCATATTGAACGGTTAGATGAAACCGATTATATGGTTAGGATTGGCCAAATACTTCAAGATGAAGATATTGAATTTGATATTCCAACGTTGGAATTATATGTTAAAGTGTCTTATCCAGATTTACGCAAGTGTATTAATATGTGTCAAATGAATGCACAAACTGGTAAATTACTTTCTCCACATCGAAGTGAGAATGCCGGCCCAGATTATAAAGTTAAAATGGTAGAATTATTTCAAGCAGGACATATTAAAGAAGCACGTAAATTAATATGTAGCAAAGCAAGTCCAGCGGAATATGAAGATATTTTTAAATTTTTATATCGCAATTTAGAGTATTGGGGAGAAACAACAGATAAACAAAATGAAGCCATTTTAATTATTAGAGATGGGTTAGTTAAGCATACAACGTGTGCCGATCCAGAAATTAATTTAGCGGCTTGTTTAGTACAATTAGAAGTATCACGTAATACTTGACTATAAATACGTGTGCGAGGTGAAATATGACATTAAGTTTTAAAAAAATGACAAAAGCCCAGTTAGAAGAATATGGACGTTCGTTAGGTATTGAGCTTGACAAAAGATTAAAAAAGTCTGCTCTTATATTACAGATACAAGAGTTTCTTGATGCACCACAAACTGTTGAGTCTATTACAACTAGACCAGATAGGGTACACACTGTAGAAGAAGCGTCAGGCGATGTGCAAAAAGTTATTGACTCATTGCCAGAATATACTGGAGAGAACAATGGACAGATAAGCAGTCTTGTAATGAAAGCACTTGGTAAACTTTCAGGTAGCGGCAAAGTTAAATTTGGGCCAGTTGGCAAAGAATATCATATAATAATTAATAATAAGACATATAAGTTATAAAATGAATTATGGCAACCTTGGAAGAGTATTCTCTTCGAAGTTACAGCAAGAGGAACAAAATGCAATCTGGAAAGGTAATTTTAACGGATGCCGACGGTGTCTTATTGGACTGGGAATATGCATTCCACAGTTGGATGAAAGAAAAAGGTTATAAGCCTATTAGAGGTTTTAAAAGATTATATCATATTGATATAAGATTTGATTTATCAAAAAAAGAAGGTCGTAAATTAGTTAATCAATTTAATGAAAGTGCCGCTATTGGGCACTTATCTTCTTTGCGGGATTCAATTAAGTATGTAAGGAAATTACATGAAGAGCACGGATATGTTTTTCACGTAATTACTTCTTTAACTAAAGAACGGTTTGCTGTTCGGGCAAGGCGAAAAAATCTTTATAATTTATTTGGTAATACTGCAATAGAGAGATTAGTATCACTTGAGAGCGGCAGTGATAAGGACGAAGCATTAGCAGAATATAAAGATAGTGGCTGTTGGTGGATCGAAGATAAGCCAGCAAATGCCGATTTAGGTTTAGAACTTGGTCTTAAAAGTATTTTAGTTGAACATACTCATAATAACACATATGATGGTAATGCTATTGTTGTTAAAAAATGGAAGGAAATTTATAACTTAGTCACTGCCACTAACGTTTAGTTACTGGATTTATATCGCCATATACATTTAAAACCTCAACTACAGCAGGATGTCGTTCGATGTCCTTACTATGAAATTCAAGTACAACTATACCATTTGATTCTGTGGTTTTAAGTTTTGATATAAAATCATCTAGTCCGTTCTTTTCATAACCTCTATCGTGTTGCATAAGGTCACCAGTTACAATCATACGTGAACGGTCGCCGATTCTAGTTAAAAGCATTTTCATTTGTGAAGGTGTTGCATTTTGCATTTCGTCAGCGACGATCCAACAGTCTTTAAAAGTTCTACCGCGCATATATGCAAGTGGGGCGATCTCTATTTTTTCACTTTCAAGTAGATATTTTGTATGCTTTGGACTAAAATGTTCATAAAAGATATCAAACACTGGTCGCATCCAGGGCATCATTTTTTCTATTAGATCACCTGGTAAGAATCCGTGTTCTTCATCTACACTAACAGCAGGGCGAGTAATAACTATCTTGTCAACTTCTTTATTTTTAAATGCTTCAATTGCTTTATGTACAGCAATCATAGTTTTACCTGTACCAGCAGGTCCTACTGCGAAAATAATGTGTTGACTTTGGTCATTTAATGTGTTAATATATTTAGATTGAGTTATGTTTCGAGGTTTTAGAGTAGGTGGATGTCTATAATCCCTACTTGGATTACCATTTATTGGTTCATTATAACAAGACTCAATTGCAGTCTGGTCAAATTTTTGATCACGTTGTGAACGTTTTCGTTTTCTGCCCATCTTAATAATATTTAGTGAACCACAGTAATAGTAATATGATAATATTGCTTTTATAGACTCATCAAAGAATTATTTAATGATAAATACTTATATGGCAAAAGACAATACATTTATTAGAGATGCAGTTGAAAACATTAACCGGATTAACGGAAATGAAACCCTGCTGGATCTTCTGTTGGAATTTGAGAAAATTCTAGACGAAACTGGCATTTATGCTTATAAGAATTGGTCACTTGGCGAAGTTGTTGAAGGCCCTCTTTTAGAAAGACATTGGTTTAATGTTACACTTATGTATCCACATGGCAATATGCCAGATCCTGAGGCAATGCGTAGATTAAATAAGCAAGGTTGCAAAGTAGAATATGTTAAAGACCAAATTGAGTTTCCTCGCAAAGTTAAAAGTCTTGAAGACATTGAAGACTTAAGATCAAAAACACCAAAAACAGACACCAAAGATGTTTGGTTAGTAAAGATTGAAATGCCTCGACGCTTCATTGAAAACTTTGATGATAGAAGTTTAGAGATCTCAGGCAAAGACATTGATATGTCATCTCTTAATCAAGCATATGATGAGGGGTTAGGTGATGGGAGTGCCGCGCAACAGCAAGGCCAAGATATACAAATGGACGCAACAGCGGCTATGGGAGCACCAATAGATGCAGAACCTCCGGCCGCTTAACGAAGGCCTCAGAGAGAATGATCTTAGAGAGACCATTCTTAAAGAAATTTCAATTGATTTATTTCAACCACGTGCCGGTGATGAGGATCATCTTATCGTAGTAGGATTTGAAATGATTGATGAAGGGCCTGCGAACGATCTAGAGGAATTTATTCGTACAGGAGCATTAGATATAATTGATACCGATGTTAGTCCTGGTCCGACAACTAATGGTACTTACATGGTTTTTTGTGAATTTAAACGTGATAAATCTTTTCCATTGCAGTTTTTAAAATTACTTACAGATATAAAAAATGTTGTATCAACTAATGAATGGAGTTTTAAAGGTTTTCCAAGAAAAGAAATTGTAGAGTTAACTCCAGAAAATTTATTGAAAGAAGTTATATTAGATAGTACAAAGTATCATGAAGCAAAAGAAATACATGATAAAGAGGCGGCCGCAGAAAGTTTTGTTGTAGATGAACTTGCTCGTGATCATTTTATTTCAGAAGGGCGTTTTCATATTATTACAAACGATAAGCATACGTTACCACGTACCGTAAGTTATGAAATATACACTGTTGGTAATATAGATGTTCTTTTAGAATCGGATATTATAAAAAATAAACCAATTCGTTTTGATAATCCACGCATTTTAAGGTTGCAAAAGATGTTTGGACCATGTTATAATGTAAACAATATAGGCAAATATATTGTTATACAGAATAGCCATGGCCAAGCAATGGCTTTGAAAACCGAAAATGAAAACGCACAGTAAATCGTTATCCTCCACAGAATACAATAAACTTGAAAATACTTTTGCTTTTGGGCCGCACGTAGCAAGGGCGAGACAAAGAGTGCATTTAGATCATTCAAAAACGTATTCATTAATTAATGGATGGCCTCCCGAAAGATTATCACACGTTGTAACATTGGGTCGCCCTAGTGTTCCGCATACATTTGTCAACTGGTGCGATGGTCATTGCAAAGGAAAATGGTCTTGGTGGTTTGATGACGATCATGCTTATATAGGATTTGAAAAAAGGGTTGAGGCATTTATTTTTAAATTAGTAATGCCGTTAGGAGGAAGTAGGTAATGTTTTTAGGTAAATTACAACTATATTTAATTATGGGTTTACTATTAGCAGGACTTGTTGGCGTAGCCTATTTTTATTATACAGATACTCAAAACAAATTAAGAACAGCCGCAGAACAAAATGCGGCCTATTTGGCTAAGACAGCATCACAAGAAGTAACAATTAAACAATTAAATGCTGATGTTTCTCGAAGTAATAATATTTTGGCACAACTTCAGAATGAATTTGCTGACTTCCATAGAGATTATAATGCTCTTGAAAAGAAGTTTAATAAAGTAAGTAAAAACTTTGGTACTAGAGATATTGGTAAATTAGCAGAACGTAAACCTAATCTTATAGCCAAGGTAATTAATAATGCAACTAAAAATGCATTACGTTGTTTCGAAGTGTTAGCCGGTGCACCGTTAACTGAAGCAGAACTTAATGCAAATAAAAGGAGCGAATATAATGCCGAGTGTCCTAGCATCCACCCTAATTATAGCCCTAACAACTAGTATTCTTGTAGGTTGTGCAGGGAGAGAACGTATTACTATTCTTAGTGAGCCAGTACAGCCAGTGCCACTTAATACTCCTCAAGTGAGAGAATTAGATTTAAGTAAAATTGAATGGTTTGTAGTTACCCCAGAGAATATTGAAGAAGTATTTGCAGAACTTCAAGACCAACGAAAAGATATAGTATTATTTGCTTTAACTGATGATGGTTATAAAGCAATGAGTCTTAACTTTGCACAAATACGTGAATTGCTTGCACAACAACAAGCAATTATTAAAGCATATAAAGAATATTACAATCGTACTCAAACAGCAATTGATAGTCAACGAGATGATTACAATAAGAAATTAGAGGATACTTTAAAGTCAAAGAAAACAGATAATAGTTTTAGTTTAAATTTTCTAAATATGTTTAAGAAAGAGTAGTTATTACAATGGTAGACTATTATGATGCTTTGGGTATAAAAGAAAATGCGTCCAATGCTGAGATTAAAAAATCTTTTCGCAAATTAGCACAAAAACATCATCCTGATAGGGGCGGCAACGAAGAAAAGTTTAAAGAAATAAACGAAGCGTATGACACTTTAAAGGATTCACAAAAGAAAGAAGAATATGATAATATGCGTAATTGGCAATCAGGGGGTGGAAATTTTACATCAGGGTTCCCATTCCAGGATTTAGGTAATGTACCTGGCGGCCTTGGAGCAGTTTTTCAGCATGTGTTTAACGAAGGCTTCGGCCCGGGCCGAGGACAATCTAATCGTTCTATCTCAATTCAATTAGATATTACATTAGATGAAATTTATAACGGGGCAGAAAAGCAATTAGATTTACAATTGCCAAATGGTCAAATTCGTTCTGTAAATGTTAGTATACCAATTGGAATCGAGCATGGCACTAGAATTCGCTATGCTGGACTTGGAGAAACCGGGCATCCAGCAATCCCGACTGGTGATTTAGTACTTATTATTAATGTATTGGGTAAAAAGGATTGGGAACGCGAACGTGATGATTTAATTACCATTATAACTATAGATTGCTTTGATGCTATTACAGGTTGTGAGGTACAAATATCTCATCTCGATGGAAAAACTTTAAGTGTAAAAGTACCTGCTGGAACGCAACCAGGACAACGAATTCGATTACAAGGAAAAGGTATATTAAATCCAAATACAAGGAATGTAGGTAATTTATTTCTAATTGCAAATGTTATAATTCCTCGAGTAAATGTTGAACAAATGCTATTAATTAAAGAAATTAAAGGTCTTGGATCAAAATCCAGATAAATATTATTAGTATGGAACTAGTTATACATCCAAATAAAGTATTACGTCAAAAATGTATTGAGGTTAATTTTGACGAAATTGCTAAATTAGAACTTGAAGATATAGGTAGACAAATGCTAGAAATTATGTATAATAATAATGGTGTAGGATTATCACATCCCCAAGTTGCTGGCAATAGTAGAATATTTGTTATGAGAGATAAGAATATTAATCGAATTATTATAAATCCAGTAATTGAGAAAAAAAGTATTGTGGTAGAAGCAGACCAAGAAGGATGTTTAAGTTTTCCTGATTTGTGGATGCCTGTAAAAAGAGCAAAAACAATATTAGCAAAATGGAATTCAATCGATGGTAAAATACAACGAGAATTTTTCGGAGACTTTGAGGCACGGTGTTTTCAACACGAGTTAGATCATTTAGATGGTATTACTTTTAATCAACGTGTATCTAAATTAATATTAAATATGGCTATGAAAAAACAGAGGAAAAAGAATAAGCATGGCAGATAGAATTGAAACAGTAATAAGCAGGGCAGTTGATATCGCTCATGAGAATAGTCACGAATATGTGACGCTTGAGCATATTTTATATAGTTTATTGCAAGAAGATGATGTTAATGCTGTATTAGAAAAATGTGGTGGTAAGACGCCATCTTTAAGAGAAGAATTAGGTAATCATATTAAATTTGATAAAGATGAGATTAAAATTGAGTTAAATTCGCCGCCTCGCAAAACACAAAGTTTGGAAAGAGTGTTCCATAGAGCATTAACTCAAGTAATTTTTAGTGGACGTAAAAATTTAGAACCAAAAGATATATTAGTAAGTTTAATGAGCGAATCTGAAAGTTATGCCTGTCATTTCTTAATAAAGAATAATGTTGATAAAGACAGACTTGTTGAAGCATTAACTAAAGAAAAAATAAATGAGTCTGTGGAAGAGATTGAACAATGGTGTACTAATCTTAATTTAGAAGCCGAAGATAGTAAAATTGACCCACTTATAGGACGTGAGGACGTAGTTCTAGCATTGCAAGAAACAATGGCTAGACGTAAAAAGAATAATGTAATTTTAGTAGGTGAAGCAGGGGTTGGTAAAACAGCAATTGCTGAAGGCCTTGCTAAAAAGATTGTTGATGGCGAGGTTCCTAAATTACTTGCAGACAAAGAAGTGTGGAGTATAGACATTGGAGCAATGGTTGCAGGCTCAAAGTATCGAGGCGACTTTGAGGAACGCATTAAACTTGTCTTGCAAGAATTAGTAGCAAAAGGAAATGCTATTATGTTTATTGACGAGATACATCAAATTCTTGGAGCAGGAAGTGCAGGCCAAAGTAATATTGATGCCGCCCAACTATTAAAACCAATTTTAAGTAAGGGCGATATACAAGTTATTGGTGCAACAACATATGAGGAATACCGCAAGCACGTAGAAAAAGATAGAGCGTTAATGAGACGCTTCCATAAACTTGATGTTCCAGAGCCAAGCATTGAAGATACTAAACGAATTATGCGCGGTCTCAAACCATATTATGAAGCATTTCACAATATTAAATTTGATAGTAAAGCATTGGATTATGTTGTAGAAGTTACAGACAAATATATTCAAGGACGTTTTTTGCCAGACAAAGCAATTGATGTTATGGATATGGCCGGCGCCAAGGTGCGTTTGTTTAATTCAGACAAAGAAGAACCAACAGCAATTACTGTTAAAGACTTAGAAAAAATTATTAGTAAATTGGCTAACTTGCCAATTGAAGTTATTGACAAAGATGAAACCGATACGTATGAGCATTTAGAAACAAACTTACAAAAAGGTGTGTTTGGCCAAGACAAAGCATTAACAGTTCTAACTGATGCAATACTTGTTAACAAAGCAGGCCTGCGCGAACCTAACAAACCAATTGGTAGTTTCTTGTTTGTTGGACCAACTGGTTGCGGTAAAACTGAGACAGCAAAACAATTAGCAGAAAGCCTTGGCATTAATATATTACGATATGATATGTCAGAGTATATGGAAAAGCATTCTGTTAGTAAGTTAATTGGTGCACCTCCAGGATATGTAGGATTCTCTGAAGGTAGTGTTGGATCCGGACAACTTATTAATGATGTAGAGAAAAATCCAAATTCTGTTTTACTATTAGATGAGGTAGAGAAAGCCGCCCCAGAAGTATTACAATTGTTATTACAAGTTATGGATGACGGCAAGTTAACAAGCAGTGATGGCAAGACAGTTAATTTTTATAGTACAATTATTATTATGACATCCAATTTAGGTGCATCTGAGATGGAGAAAAATGCAATTGGATTTGGATCGCAAGTTAGAGTTGGTGAGGATGATAAAGCAATTGAATCATTCTTTGCCCCAGAGTTTAGAAACAGACTCGATGCTACAGTAAAGTTTGAAAGATTAACTGAACAAGTTATACTGTTAATTGTAGATAAGGTTATTAATGAAACAAACACTTTGCTTAAAGATCGAAACATTAAAATTACACTGCTAAAAGAAGTTAAACTTTGGTTAAGAGATAAAGGATATAATGAAACAATGGGTGCAAGACCTTTAAAGAGATTATTTGAAGAACGTATTAAGAAGCCATTGAGTAGAGAAATACTTTTCGGCCAACTAAAAGAGGGCGGCAAAGTTCGTGTATCTTTAGTTGACGGAGAGTTAAATTTCGAGTATAATTAGATGTTTAGTGAATATTATCCAAACACAACAGGTAAAATATTACCAGTTCAAAAATTATATTATGCAAATACTGGAAGTAGGCCCGGATACCCATTTAAGATAGTATTTAAACGTTGTAAGACGAAGTATTGGCGAACTTATAATGCTTATTATATCGGCAAAGCGGCGATACAAAATCGTGGAGAAAAGCCAACACCTGTTCCTGAATTAATTGATATGGAAATACAAATGAGTGCTTGGCTTAGAGCGAAGTACAATAAATATCCATTTCATAGTGAATATAAAGAACGTTATGCCGAGACACGCACAATTTTTTTAGAGAAGTATGAAGATTGGAAATACTTAGTAGAGAATTTTGGTGAGTATATTATTTCTGCAGAACGTCCTATTAATAATACACACTGGGCATTATTAAGATCGGGAGAAAAATTAATATTTCGTAAAAGTTTATTTTGGAGGAAGTATCGTTATAAAATAGGGTTTAAGTCAACACCAGAATTATATCAAACTGGCCTTGAATGGATTAGAATGTTTTTTGAAAACAAAACAGATGATGAATATAGATTTAATCATAATATGTCAAGAGCGATCTTTGGACTAGACCGCGACCCACAGGCCCAAACCCGCTCAAACAAGTCGTCCCTGAAAGGCCAAAGACGGCACTTTAGTCATGGTCGTTCACCGCGTTATTATTACTATGGACATAATATTTTTATAAATGAGAAAGAAGACATTGTTATGCTTAAACTAGGAATGAATCATAGTATTCATAGTATTGAGCAATGTATGACATATAATGAAGTAGAGAATTTTGAGATGGAATTGAGTAAGGAGCCGCAAAATGAACGCCAATTCAACATCACTAACGGCTAAGGACTTCGCTTCCGATCAAGAAGTTCGTTGGTGCCCCGGCTGTGGCGATTACGCCATTCTGCAGGGGGTGCGAAAGGCACTTGCAAATATTGGCACGCCACCTGAAAATGTTGTGTTTGTATCTGGTATTGGCTGTTCGTCGCGGTTTCCGTATTACATGGCAACCTATGGTTTTCATACTATTCATGGTCGGGCCCCCGCATTTGCTACAGGGGTGAAACTTGCTAATCCAGCCTTAGATATCTGGGTAGTCACTGGTGATGGCGACGGGCTGTCAATTGGCGGCAACCAGTTACTGCACGTTCTACGGCGCAACGTCAACATGCAGATCATGCTGTTCAACAATGAAATCTATGGCCTGACGAAGGGGCAGTATTCGCCAACGTCACAGCCAGGCCTGCGCTCGCCGTCATCGCCAATGGGTTCTCTTGATCGGCCGGTGTCGCCATGTTTATTTGCCTTGGGTGCGAACGCAACATTCGTAGCCCGGGCAGTGGATACTCAGCAGAAACATATGCCGGGTGTACTGCAAAAGGCCCACGCTCATCAAGGTGCGGCCTTCGTGGAGATTTACACCAATTGCATTGTCTATAACGATGCTGTTTTCTCGTCTTTTGCAGAAAAAGCAACTGCTGCCGAGGGTACGCTTGTATTGGAGAACGGCTTGCCAATGATATTTGGAAAGGACAACGATAAGGGTATTCGTATGAAGTCAGGCGCATTGAAATTAGAGGTTGTCCAACTAGGGCTCAACGGTATCAGCGAAAGCGACATCTTAGTCCATGATGAAACGGATCGTGTCATGGCCGGAATGTTGGCAGATATGTGTAATCCAGACTTTCCAGTTGCTGTGGGAGTGCTGTATTGTGAACCGGCCTTGACCTATGACGATGCAGTGTATGAGCAAATCAACGCCGCGGCCGTCGCTAATGATCAAGCCGACATAAACAGTCTGTTGCGTAGCGGCTCGACATGGAATGTTGTTTAAATGAGGAATTAAAAATTGAAAATTAGTCAAAGAGGCATCGATTTAATTAAACGATTTGAAGGTTGCGAACTTGAGGCATATCGAGACTTGGTTGGTAAATGGACAATTGGATATGGCCATACTAAAGGGGTTAATGAAGGTATGCGTATTACCGACGATCAAGCAGAACATATGCTTACTGAGGAATTAAAAGAATTTGAGAGTTACATTAATAATTACGTTTTTGTTGACCTCCAGCAAAATCAATTTGATGCATTAACAAGTTGGGTATATAATTTAGGACCAACTAATTTACGCTCTAGCACTATGCTTAAAGTATTGAATGCAGGTAAATATACTGAAGTACCGTACCAAATGAAAAGATGGAACAGGGCCGGCGGCCTAGTATCTAAGGGTCTAACACGACGCCGTGAGGCCGAAGCACGGTTGTTTGAGGACATTGATGAGCAGTCAGATTAGCGATTTATTTAAACGCATTAAAGAATTAGAAGATAAAATTCAATCCCAAAATGATCAATGGGATAGCGATTATCAAAATATAGTAGATCAGAACAAAGATGCCGATGTTAAGCACGATAGTTTAAGAACGAATATTTCTTCTCAAGCCACAAAAATTGATAAACTCAATGAGAAAATAGAAAAATTAGAAAAAGAACTTGGTATTGAAGAAAAGAAACCCGACGTTCAACAATATATGGGTTATTATGGCCTTTAAACCTCATTTTATAATATAATAGTTAAATATCTTTGTAATGGTATTGAATACACTATAGCAAACATGTCAGTGATTCGAAACCGTAGCGTTTCTAAAATAGAGAAGAGGTAGAAATTTATGCTATTACAAGACAGTTAAAAGCCTCCTACAAGAATACGTAGGGGGCTTTTTTTATGAATAAATAGTAGTATGGATGATAAGCCAATTGATAATAATCAAATGTGTCCTGCAATTTTTACTGGATTAGTATTTGATACAGATAAGAGTGTTAAGCCTTGTTGTGCATATGGCGACCATCATGGATTCTCGCCAAGAAATCCTAGACTAGAATCTAGTGATATAATTAATAATAATGATTTTGGCGTAATGTCTGATACTTATCAGTTAAAAGATATCTTAGAATCAAAAGAAAGAAAAACATTACAGCAACAGGCTCGCAATAATGAACCATCACCAGGATGTGAGGTATGTGACCGTAGATATCGCTCAAGACCCGGCCGTAGTCAAAAAACTACTTGGCTAACGCCGCCAGATCAAGATGGCCTGAAAGGTTTTCATGATGGATGGGAAACTAATATTACTGTAATAGAAATAAATCATAGTAATACATGTAATTTAAGTTGTGCCCCCTGCAATTCTTTTTTTAGTAGTTCGTGGTTAAAATATGAAGAAATGATCGCCGATCCGCTTCCATGGGCTGATAGACATTCAAAGAGGCCGCCTACAAAACCGTTTGATATAGTATCGCATCTTAAAGAAATTGATTTAACAAAATTAAAGACGTTAGTTCTAAAAGGTGGCGAGCCAATGATGAATCCTGATTTATTGCCTCTTTTACAATATTTTTCTGATATTAATATACTTTCTAATTTAACAATTTCAATAACTTCAAATGGTACTATTTTAAATAAAGAAATGGAAAGTGTTAAGCAATTATTAGATAAATGTAAAAATGTTCTGATAACTTTATCTGTTGATGGCGTAGGCTTCGTTGGAACATATATAAGATATTCACCCCAACAGTTTGCTAAAATAGAAAATATTGAAGCATTTATACAAAGTTTTACAGAACATAAAAATACTAGATTTATTTTGTTTCCAACTATTCAAGTATATAATGTTTTTTCATTAGATAAACTTGTTGATTGGTGGGATATTATGGTTCAAAAATATAAACACACTTGCTCCAAACCCCTTAGTAATTCCGATGGACTATATATTGGTTCTGTACCACGAGGTTATGTAGAATTAAATCATTTTGTATTAGGACCAAATTATCTTTCGGTTGCGGCATTACAACCAGCAACCATTAAAAACATTGTACAGTATTATAAGAATAAAAATGATGAACGTTATGATAAACTTATTGCTTCATTAGAAAAAATTAGATATTTGGGAGATAAAATACATAATGAAATGGTAAAATATACACTTGAGATGGATAGAATTAAAAACCAAAATGTGTTTTCGTGCATTCCACAGTTAGTCGATGAAATGATTATAAGATAGATAAATACAATTGTTATGGCACAATCAGTACAAGTTATAGGATCCACCGGAACTAATTTTAACCTAACCAGTGACAAAGTTAGGGGAGATTCGTTCTATGGTTTTACAGATGGATTGCATACAATGGCATTTTATCTAGCAGGATTTATTGGTAAAATTTATGTTGAAGGAACATTAGCAAATGCACCAACAGAAAGTGACTGGTTTGCCATTAATTTAGACGGTGCTACGGTTCCTTTAGTATATTCAGTCGCAACTACCACAACAACAGCACGTAGTTTTGAAGGTAATTTTATATATCTTCGTATTCGTATTGATAGAACCCATATCACCCCTGCAAATAATGATAGTATGCAGAACGGCCAACTTATACAAGTGCTTCTTAATCATTAAGCAAACCTAAATTAGATAAATACCTATATAGAATTCTTTAAAGATAATTCTGGGGAAATATAGATATGTCAATTGGATCATCAAGTAGTACGGTAGGATCAACTGGTATTCCTTTCTCGCAGACGGGTACATTATCAGCCAATCAAGTATTGGTGTTTGATACCGTAACACAAGCGTTTATTAATAGTGTTTTACCCGACGGCGGAAATACTGGTGAGATCAATACAGGCTCGAATACAGGTTCGGGTACTGGAGTGTTCAGGGATAAATTGCTTGGAGACTTACGATTTAAAACAGTTATAGGCGGAACAGGTATTAATATTTCGTCCACAACAGACGAAATTACTGTTTCGTCAACAGGATCAGGAACCGGCGATATTACAGGCGGAATTACTACTGGTTCTGGAGCAAGTGTTTTTAGAGATAAAAATGTTGCGGATCTAAGGTTTAGAAGTTTAATAGCAGGATCTAATGTTACAATTACCCAGAATGTTGATGACATTACAATTGCTGCCGGCACAGATGCTACAACACTTAATGGTTTAACAGATACAGCATTTGTTAAAGTAGCAAACAATTTAAGCGATGTTACAGCCGCAGATGCTAGAACAAACTTAGCAATTTCCTCAACTGCCGAAGCAGATGCAAAATATTTACATTTAGACACATCTAAAGTCCCAACTGCTGATGCCACCACAAGTTTAGGCACAGGAGTAAAAAGATTTAATAAAATTTATGCGGTATCTTTTAAAGGTAATGCAGATACAGCAACATCAGCAACTAACTTAGTTGGCTTTACACCGGGTGATTATGTTACCTTAGCAGGCAGTACAATGACAGGTGCTTTAACATTGTCGGGTGCGCCAACAAGTGCATTACACGCCGCTACTAAAGGTTATGTTGATGCAGGAATATCAGATGCTATTGATACAGCGCCGGGCCTATTGGATACGCTAAATGAATTGGCGGCCGCATTAGGTGATGATGCTAATTTTTCAACTACAGTTACAAACTTAATTGCAACTAAATTAGCATTAGCAGGCGGTACATTAACTGGTACACTAGTATTAGCAGGTGCACCAACAGCAGATTTACACGCCGCAACAAAACTTTATGTTGATGGCCAGGATGCATTACAATTAACAGCGGCAAGCAATTTAAGCGATGTAGCAAATGCCGCCACAGTAAGAACTAACTTAGGATTAGGTACAGCGGCAACAACAGCGGCAACAGCCTATTTGGCTGCGGGCACCTTAACTACAGGCGTTGCTGAAGGATCAAATCTCTACTACACAGATGCACGTTGGGATACACGGTTACTTGCTAAAACAACTGCCGACTTGGCAGAAGGCGCTAATTTATATTACACAAATGCTAGAGCAGACGCTCGCATTACAGCCGCAGACACAGATGCATTGTCAGAAGGTAGTACTAATTTATACTTCACAAATGCTAGAGCAGATGCTCGCGTAGATGCAGGGTTTGCCGCAAAGTCAACAACTAACTTAGCAGAGGGTACAAATTTATATTACACAAACGCAAGAGCAGACGCACGCATTGGAGCGGCCAGTGTTGGTGATATAAGCAATGTTGATTTAACAGGTATTGCAAATGGACAGTTCCTTAAATGGGATAGTAGCAATAGTAAATTTATTGCGTCCAATGTTCTAGAAGAAAACTTAGCCGATAATGACACTGATGATTTATCAGAAGGTTCAAGCAACCTTTACTTTACAGCCGCAAGAGCAAAAGCAGCCGCAGTTGCCGATGCAATTAACAACGGCACAGTAGATATTGCTCCTTCACAGAATGCAGTATTTGATTCATTAGCATTAAAGGAAGGTACAATAACAGCAGGAACATCTGTACAATATTATAGAGGTGATAAATCCTTTCAAACACTTGATACAAATGTTGTAGCAGAAAACACAAATTTATATTATACAGATGCACGGTTTGATACAAGGTTAGCGGCAAAAACAACTGCTAATTTAGCAGAGGGTGCTAATTTATATTACACAAATGCTAGAGCAGATACTAGAGCAGATGTAAGAATAGCGGCGGCTGATACAGGCGACTTATCAGAAGGTTCAAACTTATACTTTACAAACGCAAGAGTTGATACAAGATTGGCGGCCAAGAGTGTTGGCGTACTAAGTGATGTTGATTTAACAGGCATTGCAAATGGCCAGTTCCTTAAATGGAACGGCGTTAAATTTATTGCTCAAACTATTACACAAGAAGACTTGTCTAATAATGATACTGATGATATAGCAGAAGGTTCAACTAACCTCTATTATACAGATGCAAGAGCAAACGCAAGGGTCGCGGCCGCAACTGGCGCTAACTTAGATCTAAGTTCAAAAACAACTGCTAATTTAACAGAAGTTACAAACTTATATTATACACAAGCAAGATTTGATTCAGCACTAACAGCAAAATCAACAACAAATTTAAGTGAAGGAACAAATCTTTACTATACAGATGCTAGAGCAGATGCTCGCATTACAGCCGCCGACACAGGCGACTTATCAGAAGGTTCAAATTTATATTACACAAACGCAAGAGCAGACGCACGCATTGGAGCGGCAAGTGTTGGTGATATAAGCAATGTTGATTTAACAGGCATTGCAGATGGAAAGTTTCTTAAATGGAATGCCGCAACTACTAAGTTTATTGTAGCAAGTGTTGTAGAAGAAAATCTATCAAATAACACAACTAGTGATTTAGCAGAAGGAACTAATTTATATTATACACAAGCAAGAGCAGATGCAAGAGTTGATGCAGGGTTTGCCGCAAAGTCAACAACAAATTTAAGCGAAGGTACTAACCTTTATTATACAGATGCAAGAGCAGATGCAAGAGCAGATACACGCATTGGAGCATCAAGTGCTGGCGCACTAACTGATGTTAATTTAGTAGGCATTACTACAGGCCAGTTCCTTAAATGGAATGGTACTACATTAGTACCTTCAAGTATTACAGAAGAAGACTTATCGAATAATACAACATCAGATTTAGCAGAAGGTACAAATTTATATTATACAAATGCTAGAGCAGATGCAAGAGCAGACTTGCGTGTTGATGCAGGATTTACTGCAAAGTCAACAACAAATTTAAGCGAAGGCGCTAATTTATATTACACAGATGCTAGAGCAGATGCTCGCGTTGGAGCGGCAAGTGTTGGTGCATTAACTGATGTTAATTTAGCAGGCATTACTACAGGCCAGTTCCTTAAATGGAATGGCACTACATTAGTACCTGCTAGTATTACAGAAGAGAATTTAGGAAATAATGATACTGATGATTTGTCAGAGGGTGCAACTAACCTTTACTTTACAAATACAAGAGCAGATACAAGAGCAGATTTACGTGTAGACGCAGGATTTACTGCAAAGTCAACAACAAATTTAAGCGAAGGAACTAATTTATATTACACAGATGCTAGAGCAGATGCTCGCGTTGGAACGGCCAGTGTTGGCACACTAACTGATGTTAATTTAGCAGGCATTACTACAGGTCAGTTCCTTAAATGGAATGGTACTACATTAGTACCTTCAAGTATTACAGAAGAAGACTTATCGAATAATACAACATCAGATTTAGCAGAAGGTACAAATTTATATTATACAAATGCTAGAGCAGATGCTCGTGTTACTGCCGCAGTAGGCGCAAGCGTACAAGCATATGACGCCGACTTAACAGCAATTGGCGCATTGGCAAAAGCAGATGGTAATATTATAGTAGGCGATGGCAGTACTTGGGTAGTAGAGTCTGGTGCAACAGCAAGGACTTCGTTAGGTTTAGGTACAATGTCCGCGGCCGCCACAACATCATATTATGATAAGGCAGAAACAGATGGCAGGTTTGCTAATGTACTTGGTACTGGTGCAAACTTAGCAGATGTAGTAGACGCGGCCGCCGCGAGATCTAACTTAGGATTAGGATCAGCGGCAACGCAAAATTCAACAGTGTTTGCTGATACAACATTAAGTAACTTATTTGATTATGCAGGCGCAAGATCAAATCTCGGGGCTATGAGTATAGCAGAAGGCGATGTAAGATTTGTTAATATCGATGAAAGTTGGGAACCCGAAGTTGATAATGTTATAGTACTTGGTGATTCAACACACCGATTTAATACAATTTATGCAAGAAATATTGTTGGACAATTTGGTGGTACGTTTGACGTCTCAACATCAACAGATCAATTAGCAGAAGGCTCAGTAAATCTTTATTACACAAATGCAAGAGCAGACGCACGTATTGCGGCTGCCAGTGTTGGTGATATGTCAGATGTTAATTTAACAACACCAGCAACCGCAAACCAAGGTTTACAGTGGGACGCTGGCACAAGTAAATTTATACCAAGTATTGTTATGTACCCAGGAGGTACATTCCAATCAGCATCGGCTGCAACACCAGTGTTTACGATTCTTGCAAGTGCATCAACCGAAGCACCTGTATTTAAAAGAACAATAACAGCAGATGTAGTTGGTAGTTCGGTTGCTTTGCTTGCAGAAAAAGCAACAGATATGGCTGATGGTTTTGGTACTGGCGTAAACATTAATATTAAAGACAATGCTGGTGTAACAAATTATATTGGTGGCTATTATGCTAAACGTGCAGGTGCCGATAATACAGGTGCGTTGTGTATGTATGCAAGCAATGCTGGTACAACAAGTATAGTATTAGAAATATCCCCAACAGGTGCCGCAACATTTGCCGGCGCATTTACACTGCCAATAACAGATGGTACAGCAGGCCAGTTCTTATCAACTAACGGTGCTGGTGTAGTGGGATGGGCCACAGTTTCAGCCGGTAGCGGCGGAGACATTACTGCTGTTAATGCTGGTGCTGGTTTAACTGGCGGCGGATTGTCAGGTGACGTTACGCTTGCAGTTGATGTCGGTACAGTCGCTGGTAAGATTGTACAGTTAGATGGTAGTGCAAAACTTCCAGCAGTAGATGGTTCACAACTAACAAACATTGCACATAGTCCAGCAGGTTATAACAATGCTAACTGGGATACAGCATTTGGATGGGGCAACCATGGAGCGGCAGGTTATATTACAGCAACATTAACAGATGAGCAAGTACAAGATAAAGTCGGTGCAATGCTTTCAAGTAATACAGAAACATTAATTACTGCAACATACCAAGACAGCGACGGAACAATAGATTTAGTTGTT